>JACCED010837623.1_pt1 | contig 14627 bp, 15 predicted proteins | sample 7455021 | NCBI WGS metagenome assembly JACCED01 (sample SAMN15323456, study PRJNA562643) | freshwater metagenome | isolation source: river surface water | place: USA:Blue River Watershed | collected 2017-08-19 | reverse complement strand
GGCAGCGTGGGCCTGCGCTGGCGCGCGCAGCCGCCCACGACGTGACCCGCTACGAGCAACAGGGCTGCTACTCGCCGCATGTGGTTTATGTCGAGCGCGGCGGAAACCTGTCTCCACGCGAGTTTGCGCAGCATCTGGCCAGCGAGCTGGCCGCGCTGGCCCGCCAGCACCCGCGCCGCGCGCTGGGCCTGGCCGAAGCGGCAGCGGTGGCTGGCTGGCGCGAGGCCGCCGAAATGCGGGCGCTGCAAAGCGCGGGACATGAATTGATGGGGCAGGCCGGTGGGGCCACCCCTTCATCAGCCCCTGCAGCCCCAGCCGCATCCACACCTTCAGGTAGCCCTGTACCGGCGCCTGCCGGCTGGTCGGTGGCCTATGCCGACCAGCCCCTGCCCCTGGCGCCCAGCGCCGGCTGGCGCTGCGTTCAGGTGGTGGCGGTGGACACTTTGGAGCAGGCCGTCACGCTGATCGCGCCCCACGCGCTCTTTTTGCAAACTGCCGCCGTGGCCGTCGGGCCGGCGGCGCTGTACCCGCTGGCCGAGCGGCTGGCCGAAGCGGGCATCACACGCATCACCGCGCTGGGCCGCATGACCGCGCCCGAGGCCGGCTGGCACCATGACGGCGGCTTCAACCTCGCCAGCCTGGTACGCATGGTCGACCTGGAGATGGCCGCCGAGCGCGCCGCCGACCGTCTGGCGCCGTATGCGCAGGAGGATGCGCCGTGAGCTCGAATACGGGCGAGGGCCAGGGTGCGTTCCTGTCGATGGAAAGCGTAGGCCTGGACTACGCCGGCGTTCGCGCGGTCGACGCGGTGCAACTGCGCGTCGCCGAGGGCGAGTTTCACTGCCTGCTCGGGCGCAGCGGCTGCGGCAAAACCAGCTTGCTCCGACTCGCCGCTGGCCTGCAGGCGCCCACCCGCGGCGCGGTGTGGGTGCAGGGCCGGGCACCGGCCGAACGCCGCGCCGAGATCGGCTTTGTGTTCCAGGCGCCCACGCTGCTGGAGTGGCGCAGCGCGTTGGATAACGTGCTGCTGCCGATTTCTCTCACGCGCCGGCCCACACCCGAGGACGAGGCGCGGGCGCAGAGCCTGTTCGATCGCCTGGGCCTCCAGGGCTTGCAGCAACGCAGGCCGCGTCAACTGTCGGGTGGACAGCAAAGCCGGGTGGCCATCGCGCGAGCGCTCGTCACCGCGCCGCGCCTGCTGCTGCTCGACGAGCCCTTTGCCGCGCTCGACGCCATTACCCGCGAAGAGTTGCAGCACGACCTGCTGCGCGCCTGCCGCGAGGCTGGCACCACGGTGCTGTTTGTCACCCACGATCTGGAGGAGGCGCTGTTTCTCGCCGATTCCATCCACCTGATGGCCGAGGGGCAGCTGACCCAGACCTTCCGGCCCGAGTTGTCCCGAGCGGGTGAGGCCGACCTGCGCGCCTCTGCCGGCTTCGCAGCCTGGGGTGGGCGACTGCGTGAGTGTTTGCGGGAAGGAGTTGCCGCATGACGCGGAACGCAACCTCCAGCATCCCGCGCAGCGACGTGCCAGGGGACATGCCCGCAGGCATCGTCCGCAGCGCCCCACGCCATCAGGGCCTGCTGACCGCCTTGGCCTCCCTCGCCCTGCTTGCACTGGCGTTGGCGCTGTGGGAGTGGGCCTCGCGTCGGCTTGGGCTACCTGCGCTGGTACTGCCGCCGCCCTCCTCCGTGGCCGCGGCGCTGTGGAAAGGGCTGGCCAGCGGCTACTTTCGCCCGCACCTGCTGGCCACCACCTGGAATCTGGCGCTAGGTCTGGCACTGGGCTGCAGCATCGGCTTCCTGGCTGGCATTGCCCTGGCCGAATCGGCTGCCCTGCGCCGGCTGCTCTGGCCCTGGGTCGTGGTGAGCCAAGTCATTCCGAAGCTTGCGCTCATGCCCCTCTTCATCCTCTGGTTTGGCTTTGGCCACACCTCGCTGGTGGTGATCACCGCACTCATTTGCTTTTTCCCGCTGCTGGAGACAACCGCTACCAGCCTGCGCCAAGTGCCGCCTGAGCGACTGGAGCTGTTTCGCATGCTGGGCGCAAGCCGCTGGCAGACGCTCTGGCAATTGAAGCTGCCCACCGGACTGCCCGGCGTGCTCGCCGGCCTGCGGGTGGCGGTGATGCTGGCCCTGGTGGGCGCGGTGGTGGGCGAGTTCATCGGCGCGAGTCGCGGCCTGGGCGCCCTGGTGATTGCGGCGCAGGGCAGCATGGACACGCCACTGATGTTTGCGGTGCTGGTGCTGATTGCGCTGCTCGGCGTCGTCGCCTACCAGCTGACCTTGTGGTTCGAGGCCGCGCTGCTGCGGCGGCATGACCTGAGCTGAGATCGCCCACCTGATTCAACGCCGCCTTGCCCCACCCGCCGAACGACCAAAACGGACTCTCCTTGCTCTCCCTCCCCATGAAGAAAACTTCCAACGCTTCCCTCCTGCTTCACCCGACACGGCGTGCGTTCCTGGCCGCTCTCGGAGCTTCAGGCCTGGCAGCCTTGACCGCGCACCCTCCCGCTCTGGCGCAGGCGCGTGACCGACTCGTGGTCGCCGGCTGGAGCAAGCCCATCTCGGAAGTGACGCCCTTGCTGGTCGATCAAGACAAGGGCTTCTACCGCGCCCAAGGCCTGGCACTGGAGTACCTGCCAGGAGCTGGTGGCGGTGACGCGATCCGCAACATCCTCTCCGGCCAGGGCGATGTGGCCTTCACCGACCCGGGCTCCCTGTTCGCGGCGCTGGACAAGGGCGAGAAGCTGCGCGCCATCTACGACATCTACCCGCAGAACGTGTTCAACGTGGTGGCGCTCAAGTCCAGCGGCATCAGCAAACCCGCCGACCTCAAGGGCAAGCGCATCGGCGTCTACAGCCTGGCCTCGGGCACGCGCCAAAACCTGCTGGTGCTGCTGCACCAGGCGGGCCTGGCAGAGAGCGACGTGACCATCGTGGTCACCGGGTTGCTCAATTTCGCGCCACTGATGCAGGGCCAGGTGGACGCTACCGCCGCCACCGACACCGGCCTGGCGGTGGGACGCCTTCGCGGCCTGGGCGAGGTGAATGTGATCGAGGTGGGCAAGAGCCTGCCCGTTTCGAGCGACCTGTTCGTGGTGCGCGAGGAGGTGTACCAGCAGAAGAAGCCCCTGCTGCGCCGCTTTCTGCGGGCCTACCGGGACGCGTCAGCCTGGATGATCGCCCAGCCCGAGGAGGCTGCGCGCCTCGCCGCGGTCCGCGCCATCGACGGCAGCGACCCGGCGCTGAACCTCACGATCATCAAGCTGCGCAATGCGTCCAGCCAGTCGGCATTGACTACCCGCCAGGGCCTGGGCGCGCTCGACCTGGCCTCGCTGCAACAGGCCGCCGACGTCTACCGCAAGCTGGGCATGATCGAGAAGCCGCTGCGCATGGCCGAGGTGGTCGCAACCGACCTGCTCCCCGGACGCTGAGTCGACAGGACCCCAAAAGCCACAAGCGGCAAGCAGACAAGCCCTCACTTCTCATCCCGCAGCAAGGACGCACACCATGGATTTCAAAGGCCAAGTGGTTCTGGTCACCGGCGCAGGTCGGGGCATTGGCGCGGCGATCGCGCGCGCTTTTGCCGCCGAGGGTGCTGCGGTGGGCATCAACTACCTGCAGGATGAGGCCGCCGCTGCACTGACTGTGGATGAATGCCGCCGGGTCGGCCAAGCCCACGGCGGCGACGCGATCGCCCTGCGCGGAGACGTCACCCGGCCGGGGGACTGTGCCCAAATGGTGGAAGCCCTGGTCAGCGAGTTTGGACGCCTGGACGTGTTGGTGAACAACGCCTTCCGTCCCTACGACTTCAACCCCGAGCAGCGCCAGCCGCTGGAGGCGCTGGCGCTGGCCCACTACCAGGCGCAGTTCGAAGGCGCGGTGGGTGGCGCGCTGCACATGACCCAGGCTGCCCTGCCCCACCTGCGCCGGCAGGCGCTCGGCGCGGGGGCCGGGGCCATCGTCAATGTGGCCACCAATCTGGTGGAGCACCCCGTGGTCCCTTATCACGACTACGCCACCGCCAAATCAGCGCTGGTGGGCTTCAGCCGCAACCTGGCGGCCGAACTGGGGCCCCAGGGCGTGCGTGTGAACTGCGTGGCCCCGGGCCTGGTGCACCCAACCCGCGGCAGCGAAGGCACGCGCGCCAGCTTTCGCGACGAGCTCGCTGCCGCCGCACCGCTGCGTCGTCTGGCTCGCCCCGAAGACGTGGCCGGCCCGGTGCTGTTTTTAGCCTCGACCTGGAGCAGTTTCATGACCGGGCAGGTGCTGCTGGTCGACGGTGGGCTGGTGATGCGCTGAAGCCGCGCGCCTCACCCACCGCATAGAACCCAAGCCCGCCGAGCCCGCACCACTGGCGAGACGCCCTTTCCACCCCTTAGCCGCCCTCCCGACGATGTCCCTTTCGACCCTGACCTCCCTGCCCATCTCCAGCGACCGCCTCACGCTGCTTTCGCCGCCCACCGGCATGGCCCTGCAGGCGGTCCCCGCCTGGGCCGCGTCCCGGCGCCAAGCCACGGGTGACGCGATCTGCGTGGCCGGCGTGGTGACGGCAGACCATCCCCTGCACTGGCTGGAGACCGCCTATGCACGCGGCTGGGTGTTGCTGCAACCGAGCATCTCGCTGGACGGCGCATCGCTGGCCAGCGCCTTTGCCGAGCAGCGCGCCCTCGGCTTCGTCGACGCCGATGCCGCCTTGCTGGCCTTGGCCAGCGCCAGTGGCGCGCTGCCACGCCTGTCCTGGGGCGAGGCGCCCGACTTTCCGGTGCTGCGCACGGCGCCCTCGGCGACGGCCCCGCGCCATCTCGGCCTGTACGCCATCGTCGACAGCGCCGAGCGCCTGCAAGCGGTGCTCGATGCAGGAGTGAAAACAGTGCAGGTGCGGATCAAGCGTCCCGCCCATCCCGACGCTGCCTGGGAGGCGTCACTGCGCGAGCAGCTGGCGCGCAGCATCGCGGCGGCTAAGGCCGCGGGCGCCGAGTTGTTCGTGAATGACCATGCAGACCTCGCCCTGGCGCTGGGTGCCAGCGCGATTCACCTCGGGCAGGAAGACCTGCTGGCCCTGGGCGACGCCGGCCGCGCCGATCTGGTGGCCACCGGCCTGGCTCTGGGCGTGAGCTCGCACAGCGTTTGGGAGCTGTGCCGCGCGCGCGCCCTGCCCCTGCGTTACATCGCCTGCGGTCCGGTGTGGGCCACCATCACCAAGGACATGCCCTGGGTGCCGCAAGGCCTGGACAACCTGGCCTGGTGGGCGCGCCATGCAGGCGCGCCGGTGGTGGGCATCGGAGGAATTCTCACGCCGGCACAAGTGGAGCAGGTAGCCGCCTGCGGCGCAGATGGCGTCTGCCTGGTGCGTGGCCTGGGGGAGCACCCGGCCTCGGAATTGCCCGCCTATGCGGCGGCGCTCGAGCGGGGTCGTAAGCGAGCCAGCGATGTGGCGTCAAATGCGGCCCTGATCCAGGAACTCCATCCGAGTCTGGCTCAGACGCAGTAGTCGAGGATCTGCCGGCCCAGGTCCATGCCCAGGGCGGCCAATGCGGCGAACACCAGCACCGCGCCGGCGAGGCGGGTTCCCCAGTCCTTGCCGGGGCCCTGGGCGCTGCGCAGCCGGGCCATCAAGACGGGCATGAGGAGCAGCCCGATACTGCTGGCGGTGGCAAACAGCAGCATGGCCAGCGCCCCCTCCCACGGTGAGGCGGTGAGTGAGGCCACGAGGAGCGCGGACCACATCAGGCCACAGGGCATGAAGACCCACAGCAGGCCGGCCAGGAAAAGGCTGCCGTGATGACGCGCATAGGGGCTGACCTGGGCCCACAGCTTCAGGCTGGCCCGCTGCGCCCAATCGGGCTGGCGCGCCAGCACCAACAGGGACAGGCCCCAGGCCAGCACCAGCAGGTGGAACAGCATCCACAGTGGCCGAAGGCCTGAGCCCTGAGCGGTGAGCCAGGCCAGGCCCTGTGTGGCCAGGGCCGCAGCCGCGCCGGCGGCGCTGTAGCCAGCGACGCGGCCGGCATGGAAGGCGATGGTCCGGCGGTCGGTGGCGACTTCGCGCAACAGGATCACGGTGCCTGCCAATGCGCCGCGGGTCGCCGAAGCTGATGGCGATGGCCATGCCAGTGTCGGCAGGGCGCCACCTGTAGCAGCCCTCGCCACCCCCATGGGAGCTTCGGTCGCACCGACCGCATTGCCCCTACGCACCCGCCCTGTGCCGGTCAACCCGGTGCAGGCTGCGCCGCACATCGCCGCGCAATGCGGGGTGGCGGCCAGACCCATGGCCAAGGCGGTGAGCAGAAGTGTGGCGGACATAGGCTGACGCGCCGCCTCAGAGGATGCGCGAGAACTTGCTGCGGTGCCGGTCAGCCTGCAGGTAGCGGTCAAAGACCATGGCCACGGCGCGCACGAAGTACCAGCCCTCCGCCGTGACCTCGATACCGGTCTCGGACACAGTCAGCAGGCCTTGCTCGGCGAGCTTCACCACCTGCGCCATCTCCGAGGAGAAGTAATGGCGAAAGTCGAGCATCCAGGCCAGCTCGATGGCTTCGAACACCACCTGCCCCTGGCACATCAGCGCCATGATGACGGCGCGGCGCGCCAGATCGTCGCGGCTGACGGCCAAGCCTCGTACCACCGGCAGGCGGCCCTGCTCGAGCAGGTCACGGTACTCGTCGAGGGTCTTGGCATTTTGGCCATAGGTCGGGCCCACCCGGCCAATGGCCGACACACCCAGCGCGATCAGGTCGCAATCGGCTTGGGTGCTGTAGCCCTGAAAGTTACGGTGCAGCCGGCCCTGGCGCTTGGCCACCGCCAGCGAATCTTCCGGCAGGGCGAAGTGGTCCATGCCCACGTAGACATAGCCTGCCCGCTCAAACGCGCCGAGCGCGCCAGCCAGCATGCCCACCTTGCCAGCGGCATCGGGCAACTCGCTGCTGATGATGCGTCGCTGTGGTTTGAAGCGATCGGGCAAGTGCGCGTAGGCGTAGAGCGCGATTCGGTCAGGGCGCAGCGCAGAGACCTGCTCCAGGGTGCGGGCAAACGATTCACCCGTCTGGCGTGGCAGGCCGTAGATCAGGTCGACGTTGAGGGACTCAAAGCCAATGTCACGCGCGGCTGCCACCAGGTCAAAAACCTGCTCGGCTGGCTGGACACGGTGCACCGCCTTTTGAACCTGCGGATCAAAGTCCTGCACGCCAAAGCTCAGGCGGTTGAAGCCCAGATTCCACAGCGCGCGCAGGCGCTGCGCGTCGACGGTGCGCGGGTCAATTTCAATGGAGTACTCGCCGCCCGGAGCCAGCTCGAACGCGCCGCGCAGCATGGCCATCAAACGGGCCAGCTCTGCGTCGGACAAAAAGGTGGGCGTACCCCCGCCCAAGTGCAACTGGCTCACGGTTTGCCCGCGGCCAAGTTCGGCCACCTGCAGGTCCAGCTCTTTGTGGAGCAGATCCAGGTAGTCGCTGGCGCGCGAATGATGCCGGGTGATGATCTTGTTGCAGGCGCAGTAGTAGCACAGCGACGCGCAAAACGGCAGATGCACATAGACCGACAGCGGCAAGGTGGAGGCCTGCGCACCCCGCTGGCGCAGGGCCTGGGCGTAGTCGTCGGCGGTGAAGGCCTCGACAAAGCGGTCGGCTGTGGGGTAGGAGGTGTAGCGCGGACCCTGGACGTCAAAGCGCTGCAGCAACTCGGGGGAAATGCGGGTCATGTGGACGGTGGGCGTTCAAGGGCGCCAGAAGGCCAAAAGACAGGTGGGCTCAGCGGGTCACGAGCACGGGTACCGGTGACTGCGCCACCACCTTGGAAGCAACCGAGCCGAGCATCAGGCGTGACAGGCCGGTGCGGCCGTGGGAGCCGACGACGACGAGGTCAATCTGGTCTTGCTTGATGATGGCCAGAATGCCCTCCATCACCGACACGTCCTCGACCAGACGCGGGTTGACGGTGACTGGGGGCCCACCTGCGGTCGCTCGCCTGAGCACCTGCGCATGGGCCTCGGCGCCCTGGGAGCGTGCAGCGGCCATATAGGCATCAAAACCCATGGGGTTGATCTCGCCCACGCCCAGAAAGGGATAGGGGTCGACCACATACAGGGCGGTGAGGGTGGCGCCCATCTGGCGCGCCAGGGACACGGCCAGGCCAGCGGCATGGTCGGATGCGTCGGAGCCGTCTGTGGCCAGGAGGATTCGCTTGAACATGGTGAAGGTCTCTCAGGTTCGTTGAACATGGGGGCCGCGCAGACTGCGAACGAGGCCTAGGTGCCATCTTGGAGCGAGCCCGCCGGGTCGGGTTTGACGGGCATCAAACAAGAGGCGCTAGGCGCGCCCAGACACCCGTGGCCCGTCGCGGCTCGCTTGCTTCAGTGGGACTGGGGCTGGAAGACCCGGGTCAGCCCGTCCAGGTCCACGATGCGGATATGGCGCTTGTCAACCTCCAGCAGGCGCTGCTGCTGAAAAGCCGAGAAGGTGCGGCTCACCGTCTCGAGCTTCATGCCCAGGTAGCTGCCGATCTCGGCGCGCGACATGCGCAAATGAAACTCTTGCGATGAGTAGCCCCGTGCCTTGAGACGTTGGGAGAGATTCAGCAGAAAGCCCGCCAGCCGCTCCTCGGCGTTCATGCTGCCCAGGAGCATCATGAGGCTGTGCTCGCGCACGATCTCGCGGCTCATCAGGCGGGACATGACCATCTGCATCTTGGTGCTGGAGCGCGCCAGGTCGTTGAGGTGGGCGTGGGGAATGGCGCACACCTCGGCGTCTTCCAGCGCGGTCGCGCCGCTCGCGTGTTGGCCGTTGGCCAGGCCGTCAAGCCCCATCAACTCGCCTGCCATGTGAAAACCCGAGATCTGCTCGCGACCGTCGGCCAGAGCAAGGCTTGACTTGAAGGTTCCCGCACGCACCGCGTAGACAAACTGGAAACGCTCGCCGGCGTGATACAGCGCGTCTCCCGCCTTGACCCGGCGGCGGCCGAAACGAAGCTCATCGAGCCTCTCGAGATCAGGCTCTTCCATGCCACAAGGCAGGCAAAGGTCTTTGAGGTGGCAGTTGGAGCACAGGGTGGGCAAGGAGGTGGGCCGAGTAACCACCGGCGTATCGGCCGTGGCAATGCTGCTGGAGTGCGGCGCAGCAGCCGAGGTCGCGCGGGAGCCGAGTCGGACGGGTACGGTGGCAAGTTCGGTCATGGCAGAGTCCTCAAGGGTCGGAAATCGGGTGAACGGGAGATGAGGGGCAAACGGGGAGGCATAGGTGCGTGCTCACTGGGGGTGTGGTGAATGAACTCCAGCGCGCGGGGGAAAAGGTGCTTTGGACGAGGGCCCGGTCAGCGCAGCGGCCTCGATGGCGGCGGGCAGGCGCTCGAAGTCGCTGCTCTTGTCGAGAAAGGCTGCAGCGCCCTCCCTCAGGTAGCGCTTGCGATAGGTCGGGTTTGCGATATTGCTGAAGACAACGAAGGCGATGGCGGGATCGGCCGCACGGACCGCCTTCAGGACCTGCAGCCCACTGCCCCCTTCGAGCTGGATGTCGAGCACCACCACATCGGGGCGGCTGGTCAGGATGCCGGCGATGCAGGCCTCAGGCGAATCGCCCTGCCCGACCACCGTCAGGTCGTATCCATCAAGCAAGGCCGCGACGCGGGAACGAATTGCGCCGGAATCGTCTGCGAGATAAACGCGCGAGCTGGCACTGGAGTTCATACCGCGACTTTGCGCGGCATCGGCGATGCCTGCTATCAGCCCATACCGAAACCCGGCCTCGGAATTTTCCTGAAGACAGCTGGGAAAATTCCTAGGAACAGCAAGGAACCCGGGCTGGGCCTCTTATTGATCCGAACGCCCCCAGGATCCACTGCCGAGCTGGCGGGCGTAGTCAGCCAGGTCACGCACCACATAGCCCTTGGCCTCGAAATGGGCGCGCTGCTCGGGCGGGAAGTGCGGCGAATAAAGCACCATCTCCCGCCGCCAGAGAGCCAGATACTTGTGCCCGCTTGCCTGTAGAAAGGCTTGGACATGGCGCTCAAATCCCGAAAGGTCATGGCTTGACGCCGAGCGCTTGCAGGAACCGAAGCGGATCACCTGGTTGGGCTCATCCAGGGCGACAAGATCGATCTCTACAGCCCGGGCGGCATCACGGGGGCGGTTCCAGTACCCCAGCTCCAGGCGCGACAGCTCGAAATCGCCCCGGCCCTTGCGCGAAGCTTCGAGATGCAAGGACCGAACCAGTTTTTCGAACGCAGTACCCTCCAGCGTCTCAAGCCGGCGCAGTGCCGCCGGCAAGACACGCTCGAGCGGACGCAGCCGCGCCTCATCTCGCGCCGGCTTGGCCACCGCGAGCCAGGCCTGCAGAAAATTGTCGGCGACGTAGTAGCGGGCATTGCGGCTCTTCGCGTCCGAAAAAACAGGCTGCAGACGGTCGACCATCCGGTAGCGATCGACCAGCCGCGCGACATGGGTTCCTAGCGGGCTCTTCTCGTCGTCCGTCAAAGCGGCCACGATGTCTGCATGGCTGCAACCAGGGTGGTCAGCGAGGTAGTGCAGCACCGACACCGCCTTGCCACGTAACTCTCGGAGAAACCAGGTGTCGGCCTCCTCGGACAAGGGGCTTGAGCTACGAACGAACATGCGTCGCAATAGTTCCGATGAGAACTCCGACGGGGGGACGGCGAACAAGCCCTGCTCATGAGCGTCGTGATAGAACTTGGGAACACCCTCGAAAAAGCTCCAAAGCGTCAGCCACTGCGATGGCTCCACCAAGCCCTGGCCTTCGAACATCGCCAACAGGTCCTCGAAGTCCCAATGGTCCAGACGAATTTGGGCTGTCACACGGCCATACAGCGGCGCACTCCTGTCATCGAGCAGGGCGTTCATCTCCGATTGCAGCGACCCCAGCACGAACAAGCCGCCTCCTTGCAACTGGGCGGCACGCAAGCGGTCGACCTCCGCCTGCAGGAATGAGTTGAAGGGATGGAGCTTGCTCCGGGTGAAGTACTGAAACTCATCGAGCACCACGATGTAGCCGGACTCGCAGAGGTGGCCGATCGCCCGGGCCATGCTGGGGAAATCAATCACCTCGTGTGCGAGGGACCGCAGCGACTCATGCTCGGCGCGCGCCAGACTTTGGGCCAAGGTGTAGGCAACGTCCCGCTCGTCGGAATCGGGCACCTGCATGTAAACGAGCCGCTGGCCCAGATCCCCATCCTGATTGGCCAATTCGCCCAGAAGCGTGGTCTTGCCGATACGACGCCGGCCCTCGATTCGGCAGAAAAACCAGCGGCGGGCCTCCACGATCCTCCGCAAATCGCCCAAGGGCTCGGTACGCCCATAAAAGCGCCATTCAGCCATCGATTTCCTTTAACATACTTTTTTGTATGCTAGAGGCATTTTTGGCCTAAGTCAATGATTCAATTGACATTTTTCACAGGGGGCCGGAGCCAAACCCGGCGGCCTCAGGCTCTGAGGCCTCAGGGCCGGTCGGTGTCCGCCAGTCCGTGCCGGATGGCGTAGCGCACCATGTCAGAAGCGCTGCCCACGCCCAGCTTCACCATGAGGTTGGCCTTGTGAGTGCTGACCGTCTTGACCGACAAGTGCAGGGTCTGGGCGATGTCGGTCACCGACTCGCCAGCCACCAGGCGCTCGAACACATCGAACTCGCGGGTCGACAGGGTCTGATGCGGTGGCCGATCAGCGCCAGGCATGGCGCCTAAGGCGAGTGCCTGCGCCACCTCGGCGGTGACATAGGCGCCCCCCGCAGCGATCTTGCGCAGAGCCTGGGCCAGCTCACCCGGCGCGCTTTCTTTGGTGAGGTAACCGGAGGCACCCGATTTGATGGCACGTACCGCGTACTGCACCTCTTGGTGCATGCTGAGCACGAGGATGCGGACCCGGGGCTTCTCGGCATGGACCAGCTTGATCAGCTCCATGCCGCTGCGACCGGGCATGGACAGGTCCAGCACCAGCAGATCGAAGGGCAGCTCGCGGACGATACGCAGCACCTCATGGCCATCGCCGGCCTCGGCCACGACGGCAAACTCCGGTTCGTTGGAGAGGATGTGCTTGAGGCCTTCACGCACGATGGCATGGTCATCGGCCAGGACGATGCGGATCATGGGCGAACTCCGGGCGCCGGTGCCGGCTCGATCGGGAGGGGCAAGCGCGCCTCCACCGTGGTGCCGGCGCCCGGCACCGATTCGATGCGAACCTGGCCCTCGAGCAGCTGTGCGCGTTCGCGCAGACCGATCAGGCCCAGGGACTGGGGCTGCCGAGCTGCCGCCTGGTCAAAGCCAACGCCGTCATCGCGGACCTGCAACACGATGCAATCGACTGGGACGCCGGATCCAGGGGCACCACAGTCACCTGCCTCGCGCACAACCCGCACCCAGGCCTGATGGGCGTGAGCGTGCTTGGCAACGTTGTTCAGGGACTCTTGAACGATGCGAAAAACTGCAGTGGCATGCGGCTCGCCGAGCGCCAGCGACTCGTCGATATCGAGGTGGCAGGGCACACCGTGCCGCTGACTGAAGGACTGCACCAGCCACTCGATGGCCGGCGCAAGGCCCAGGTCGTCCAGCACCAGCGGCCGCAGATCAGCGGCAATGCGCCGGGTAGAGGCCACGCTTTCATCGAGCAGGGCCAGCATGCCTTCGATCTTGGCCGAGAGCGCTGGCGAGGGCGTACCGGCAGCGGCCAAGTGCTGACGCACCCATACCGCGTCCATCTTGAGCGCGGTCAGTGACTGAGCCAGCTCGTCGTGCAGCTCCCGCGCGACGCGGCTCTTTTCCTGCTCGCGGATGGCCGCCGCCTCGGTGGCGAATCGGGCCAGGTCCTGGCGGGCCTTCACCCGGTCGGTGACGTCTCGGATGATGACCGAGAACAGCTTGCCAGTGCCCGTGTCGATCTGGGAGATCGACGCGTCCATCGGGAACTCGCTGCCATCGGCGCGCCGCCCCCACAGCACAACGCCCTCCCCGCCACCCTTGCTGCCCTTGCGCCTGGCGGTGACGCCGGTGGCGGCGAACTGGCGGACATGGCTGGCGTGGCCAGCGTGAAAGCGTTCGGGCATGAGTCGCTCAAGGGGCTGGCCCAGCATGTCACTGGCCGACCAACCGAAGGTCTGCTCCGCCGCCCGGTTGTACATGACGATGTGACCGGCATCGTCGATGCTCACGATGGCGTCCATGGCCGAATCAAGGAGCGCAGTCAGGCGACCCAGGGCATCGGCGGGGTTGAGATATGACGGAAGCACAGGGAGGAAAAATGGTTCCTCAAATTACAGCACAAGCAGGTCGCGCCGGGCCTGCTGCACTGTTCGAGGCGCGGCGCCACGAGACGGCGCGCAGGCGACAGGCTACCAGGGCTCGGCCGTCCCGTTTGGCTTTGGCACGGTACGCGAAAGTATCAGCGCCAGCGCAGAGGCCATGGCAACGATAGCCCAGAACACGAAGAAAGCCAGGGTGTAGACCGTCTGCCGCGACCAGCCCAGATGCGCCTGGCCCCAGGACAATTCCAACGGGTCGATCAGCGCAAACACCAGGGCCTCCAGGATGCAAGAGGCCAGAAAGGCCGGCCAGGCCACCACCATCAGGATTTTTCCCATGGGCATGTCTCCTTCGTCGTTGTCGTTCTTGTGAACCGGGGAACCGCTAGCGCCCCTCGCGCGCGCCGGGCACCCAGGGAGTAGAGAGCGCCGCGGGGGGAGAACGGGTCGAGGGCGGTGCAGGCGAGGCAGCGTGGTTGCGCCCCTGCAGCGCCGGCATGAGGGCCCGGGCACCTTCGCCCCTAACGCCGGGGGAGGCGCCGACCTGCGTGCCTTGGCGGTAGGCCTCCCCGGCAATCACCGGGTCGGGCAGGCGCAGGGCCAGCACCAGGGTGACGATGCTCGCCACCACCACCACCGCTGGCCCCGCCACGACCAGCCAGACATGGCTGTAACGCCACCAGGGCAACGCCGCGGGGACGCTGGCCGGGTTGGAATCGGACGAGGGGGTCAGCTGCATAGCGATCCTTTGGGGCCTTGGAAAGCGGGGAGCAAAAATGAGAATGCGCAAATCAGCAAGCGTGCCTAGCGCGGCATCAGAAAGGCCGACTTCTCGGTCACCACCATCGCGCCGTCCTCGGTGGCGACGTGGAAGTCAATGGTGTGGGCCCCTGGCGTGGCGGAGCCATAGGGCACCTGCAAGCGGACCGGTACCCAGCGCGATTGGGCGGCCTCGACTGTCACCAGGGGCTCGGAGGCCAGCACCAGGCCCTCCAGGCCCTCGGCGCTGAGGCGATAGGTCTGGGTCTGCTCGGTGGCATTCATCACCTGCAGGCGGTAAACGTTCTCGATGCGGCCTCCAGCAGCAATGCGCGCCAGGGCGGCCCGGTCGCGGATCACGTCGACCTTAAAGGGGGTACGCAGGGCCAGACTCACGCCCAGCGCCAAAATCACTACACCCAGAATGACGGCGTAGACCAGCACCCGCGGGCGCAGGAGATGGCCCAGGATGCGCGGCGAACTCCAGCCCTGTGCGAGGGCATGCTGGGTGGTGAACTTGATCAGCCCGCGCGGGTAGTTCATCTTGTCCATCACGGTGTCACAAATATCGATGCAGCCGGCGCAGCCAATGCATTCGTACTGCAAGCCCTTGCGAATGTCGATCCCGGT
>JACCED011126925.1_pt1 | contig 14628 bp, 11 predicted proteins | sample 7455021 | NCBI WGS metagenome assembly JACCED01 (sample SAMN15323456, study PRJNA562643) | freshwater metagenome | isolation source: river surface water | place: USA:Blue River Watershed | collected 2017-08-19 | reverse complement strand
TAACACGAAACAGTAGGGCATTATCCGGTGGTTCGCGTAAAAAGAAAAGCTTTCTCACGCGCCGTTCCCGCAACCACTTGTTTGGAGGCAGCGCCGACTTTCCCTCTGCATTCAATGGCCTTTCCGGGAATTTCAGTCCCGATATGCAGACGCGCCAATTCGACTGCAACCAACCCACTTGGTGCCCCAAGTGCACGTAGTTGTCCCCGCTTAAGAATTGTATAAAAATGAAATAGAACATCCATGTTTATACACTTCAATAAAACAATAATTTAGAGATTAAATTAAAAAACCCTTTTTTCTGTGCAACAACCGGTTCATCGACGACCGGTGCGTCGGCGAGCGCAATTGATTTATAATACGCAAAATACGGTGCTTCTGCCAAATTAATGACCGTGTTTTTAATAATGTCATATCGTGATCCATCCAGTATGGATTTTAAATTGGTCCAAGGGGTTATGCTCTTTAAGTCTTGATTCTTAAAAAGTTCTTTTAAAATGGCGATGCTGTATCCCGAAACCAGGCTGCAACCGGGTTCATTGCTAACCACCGGCAGGCCTTCCGTATTTCCGCGCAAATTCCAATAAATAAAATAGGGCAGTTCGTAGGGTTTACCACACGTTTTAAGACCCGTTGTTCTGAATAATTCACACAAATGCTCGTGCATGGTTTCCCATTTTTTATTGCCGCTAGCTAAATCAAACTGCATGTCGCTAAGAACCAAAAACCATTTGGGCATTTCATCCGGTTCCAGCTTAAACGTGGTTGCCGCATCCAGTATCATCTGCATGGCCTTTTCAAAATTGGTGTTTCCACCCCATGGACTCTCTGAAACCAAGCGCACCTTTTCAAGCAACGGCAAATTGGGATCCACATAAAACCAGCTGGGATTGGTGTTGAACGTCATGAATCGATTGCAAAATGGCTCGTTCAAAAAACTGCTGGCAAATATGGCCGTGGCGATTGAAACTTCCATGGGTGTTCCCATCATGGATCCGCTGACATCCGCAAGAATGATGCCGTGGTTCAATGAAATTTCCCCTCGATCAACCAGATCGCGATACGTCTTCACGATTTCATTCCAACACAGCTCGTAGAGTTCTATTTCCTCCTGGCTCAATACAATATTTTTTTGAATATGATCCAACAATTTGCCAACAATTTCATGTATAAACAAGTTGGACGCGTTTATTTGCTTTTTTCCGGATCGGACATCCATCATAAATTGCAGCAAATGTTCACGACATTTTATTCTGTCCGCGTTTTCCGGATGTCGAAACTCGGACTTGTTTTCAAGCCGCTGATTCAAAAACGCGCACCGATATTTTGTCAAGCATTTACCGGGAACGCGATTGAAATCAATTTCAGAAAACTGGTTTTTGCACATTTTTATTTCAGTGGTTTGAATCGCTGCATTCAATGCCGTTATCATTTTACGATAAGATTTTAACGCCATTCTAAAATCAGTCTTAAACTCAATTGGAAATAAACGCATGGCAATCTCTTTCGCAGACTTTATTTTTCTATCATAACTACCGCCCTCCTTGGGCGCGTATTTAGCTACCAGGGTAATCTCCAATTTACATTCGGAATTGCTCTTTGCATTCTCCAAATAAGCGTTATAACTATCGAAATCTATTTTTAATTGATCGGAAATAATTGTATAAATAATATTACGCAAATTATCGAAACACACACCTTCCAATTTGTAATCATGCGTGTCGATCAACAACTCGTTCAAATCCTTCCAATACCCAAATTTTGGAATGAACTGAACCAAGGCGTTAATCGTGTTTGGAAAATGTTTATAGCTTTCAAGAAACAAATACCGAAAAATATCCCGCTCACCCTTGCCTCCTCTGCAGTCTCGCGTGTGGAAAATAAGACGAATCAAATATCCAGCATATTCGGCTTGTTTTTGCTGGTCAACGGCTTCAATTGCCGTCATAAACCCCTTCAACAATTGCTTCAAACGCGATGTATTTGTGCATTTATGATGAACAATGGAATCGCGCAACAAACCCGAATACAGCGCAATTAGCGCATCTTCGGGATTGGAAACCATGCTTTTCAATGCTATTTCGGGTGCCCCGTTTTCACCCAACGATAATGAAGAACCACTCCTTCCAAGCGGACTCGGAACCTGAATCATTTTATCCTCAACGAACGACGCTTTACATTGACTATCAGTGTCTAGGTGTGAGAGAGACGATGACATAATCTATTATTTTATATTATATACTTATTCTATATTTTTTTATATATTTTTTTATGATACATAAATACAAAATTTTATAGTGATTTTATATATAGATATATAGATCGATGTCTTTTTGTAGTCCGCGACAATTGCTTTCAAAAAAGAAAACATCAAACAAAAGTTGTTTTAATGATGAAACCATCGATCAAATGGTTGATTTATACAATTCAGCTGGAAAAACGCATATAAATAAAACGGAAAAAAGTGAACATAAACTAAAAAAAATAATGGAAGAACTTGCCTCGGAAATGCCGTGCGATCAAGAATATTGTTTGGCATTTAGTAATACCATGACGTCCATGAAAAAGGAACTTATGGAAAATTTTCGTCCGCAAGTTCCAGAAGAATGGAAAAAAAATAAAAAAACTTGGTTAAATACAAATGATATTTTACAAGCAATGAACCAATATCAAGTGGCATTTGATGATTTTAAATTTTTATCGGTGTCTCCCATTGATTTTGACACCCGGATTAATGAACATGGTGATGAAGTGAAAAATGGGGGCGTGTGTGTGGATCGATCCCTGTGCGCTATCAATCTAGAAAATTTAATGCACAAGGGCATAACACGCATTGGAGCCATTTTTAATTTAGACAAACACAATGAAAGTGGTAGCCACTGGACTGCCATGTTTTCTGATTTATTACTGGGCGAATTTTATTATTACGACAGCGTTGCAAATTTAATTCCAGATGAGATCATGGATTTGGCCGAAAAAGTAGTGTCTCAGGGAAATGCGCTGGTTGTTTCTGGAAAGCATTCCGTAGACACCTCGGACCGTTTGAACATAAAAAACGGCAAAATAACGGTCGAACAAATATGCAATTTCTTTATGAAAAATAATAATTTTATATTGTATCGCTACGCATACTTGTTTTTTGCAGAACAGAAATTCAATATTAATACCAAGGTTTCAGAAGCCATCGCCGGAAAAATAGTCGGAGATGTTTTAAATTTAATTGACAAAACAGAACAAGAACGGTATGCCAGTATTGATAATTTGCAAGAGCTATCCAAACACGTTCGCGGAAATCGAGTTGCAATAGATGACTTTGTATTTGATTGGGTAAACGAAAACTTAATCATCGCAATCAATAATTTAATGCATTCATTGAAAGTGCTTGAAACCGCAAATGACGGTGGTAAAAGAACTACCGTTTCCGATATTGAGTATAACGAAAAAAGCCAAACATTCCATGTAATCACCGAAAACCCAGGTGTCAGTGAAAAACAATCCATGACAGACGTGTCCTTCAAAGCGTATTCGAATTTTATTCAGCATCAATTTCGGAATACGGAATGCGGCATGTATTCTATTAATTTTATTGATAATTTTCTTTTTAAAAACAAAACATTTATCGAAATTATTAATGACCCCATCAACGATGAAACCATGAATGAAATGCGCTACACTAAATATTTCCTATCAGTATGATATAGGGGCGGTGGGCATGGTTAGTATACGCGATTTATGGAATGAACTTCAAAAATGCGACCAATTGGGAGGCGGTTTTAATGGATGGTGCAGGGATCAAGTTCGTATGCGATGGTTTGAACAATTATTGGGACCGCGAATATATCCATGGATCAATTTAAGCTGGAATTATCAGCAATTCGTCAAAAACAATTATGATCCCCGAAATTTGGGAATTAGAAAAGATGGGAACATGAGCGCGCTTGTTTCGAACATCGGCATTCTAATAAAACAGCTGGACAGTTTATTAATGAGTCCCAACCCGGATGACAACAGCGTTGCGGGAATAAGTGATCAACCCAGAAGCAATAACCCGTTTAAAGACGTGTATTTGAATTTAAAAAGACAAATAAACGAATTAAAAAGATCACCGTCTGTGGAAAGCGCGCAGCAAATACAAGCTCTGAAAGACGCGCTTGCTTTATTTGAAAAAAATCGTCTAATAAGTGCAAAAGAATACGGATTGGGAGTTAATTTAGATGCGGGGTATCAGGCGCCACCCTATTCCGACGATTTTTTTAATAAACCTCTCAAAGGAAGAAACAGCAGCAATTATTTTGCTCAAACCGGTTATTGTAAGACAAAGGATTCCGAAAGCGAATGCCGATCCAAAAAATTGAATTGGATAGGAGACGTTTGTTATAAAGGCAAATACGCGTATTTGGATAATTCACCGGGTCTAAAAATCGGCTATGTTGAAAACATGAACGGATTAATACCCAGCGTAATCAATCAAGCCACGCAATTGAATCCGAATGCTTACATGGGAATTCTTCGAGGATACAGCGTTCCCGGAATGGACATTCAACAATGCTTGGATGAAGATGATGAAACGGAACATTTTGAAAATAAAAAGGGGGGCATTTCTCTGCAACGGCTTCTGTTAACGGCATGCCTTTTTATTGCAATTATTTCAATTTTATATATTATTAAAAAATGAAGCGGGCTGGATCCATCTTTATTTTTTAACAACGCAAAAATCCATGTGCACTTTTATTATTTAGAAAAAAAAATTGTCTATAAATATATCATGTCAATATCTAATCCATCCTTGGTTGAAACGTGTTCGGTTCCTATATTATTTGATCTTGACGCAAACAAACGCGTGGATTTGGGTGCATGGGTGCTAAACAATCGAAGAGAATTTCCGGATTTTCTGAATCACGCATTTCTTGAAGCCGTTAATATGGAAAAGAGAAACGTGCAATACGCCTTTGACGCCAACACGCAAAAAATAATCAAAGTTGAACTGTTGCGACATCAAAAATTTATTAGCGATTTTTTAAGTCGAAAAACCCCGTATAGGGGGTGCCTTTTATATTACGGATTAGGTTCAGGTAAAACGTTGAGCAGCATTAACATTGCGGAGGGTATCAATCAGAAAACAATTGTTTTATTACCAGCTAGTATTCAAACCAATTTTGAAGACAACATTCAAAAAAAAGGCAGCACCGTTTATCACACGCAAAATCATTGGTGTTTTATCGAAATGGCTAATCCCCAATCCGCACAAAGCATGGATAAATTATCGAAAATGGGGTTTCCCATGGATGATCCCGAATTAATTAAAAAATTACATACCACCGTGGATGGTAAAACTGGGTTTTGGGTGGTTCAAAAAAATCCAGGGGAAAATGAAAATAATTTTGATGCATTATCCGCCTCCAAACAGGAAAGCATAAAAAAAACGGTCCAGCTATTGAAAGACTACAAATATCATTTTGTTCATTATAATGGAGGCGGTGGTCTCCTTCGAAAAATTATGGTTGAAAATATTGCAACTTTTAGAAGTCAGGAGAAAGATTTTTTAAACAAATATTTTCCTGGTAAAGAAAAATACGAGGACTTATTACTAGAACAAAAAAAAATTTACAAAGATAAATTGATGGATCATATTTTTAACGATACGCTGCAGCCTCATTTTATCAATCCATTTGAAAACAAAGTCATTATAATTGATGAAGTGCACAATTTCATGTCGCAAATTTGCAATAACAGCTCGAATGCGGTAAAGATATATCAATTGTTATTGAGAACACGCAACAGCCGGATAGTTGCTTTGAGTGGAACTCCCGTTATCAATAGTCCGTTCGAATTGTGCCTGCTCTTTAATTTATTGAAGGGATATACGATTGATTATTGTTTTAAAATAAAAAAAACGACTTCCGATATTAAAAATATGATAGATGCATATTCAAAGAAACAAACGCTGGTTGATTACTGCGGGTATAATCCCATGGATCAAATCATAACATTTTCCAGAATGCCGATTGGTTTTCGTCGAAATGAAGCGGACCAAGCGGTTCGCGACGAATCCCCCTTCATGACTGACGAATTATTAATAGATGATTTTAAACAAGCATTTGCATCGGTCGATGCCAGTTTTGTATACAAAAAATTTCATACCGTTTTTCCTGATATTTTTTCAAATAAATCAAAAATAGACAAGCAAAATTTTGTTGCAAATAAATCAACCGTCGATTGGGCCAGAGACAAATTTTATGAATTTTATGTGGATCGATCCGCATCCAATATTAAAAATAGCCAAGAATTTTTGCTCCGATGTTTAGGATTGATCAGTTTTTTCAATGAAAGTTATAAGTATGGTAGTAAAATTTTTCCAGATAAAATTCAAGGAGAAGAACCCGACTGGGTGGATGTCAGCGATTTTCAATTGATTGAATACAATCGACAGCGCGAAGTGGAGCGCAAATTGGAAAATGCCAATTTCGCCAAAAAAGACGTTTCAGCCATGGTTCTTGAAATCGATTCAAAAGTTAGCAACGTGTTTAAAGTCTTTAGCCGACAAAAGCTCTTATTTACTTTCCCGCCAGGAATTGAACGGCCGTCGTTAAAAAAATTACGAGAGGATTTAGTGACGGGTGGAATCGTTTGTTCAGACGCCGTTGCAGCAGAGTGCTCTTTGAGCGATCGCGAATTAGAACGAAGATATAATGACGAATGCACAAAAGCAATTCAACAACTTACGAGGGACCATTTGACCATAAATGACAGTCCGTTTGCTTTACAAGTATTGAGTCCAAAATACGCTAAAATGTTGGAAAATATTAATGCTACGCCCGGCATTATTTTTTGTTATTCTCAATTTCGAAACGTGGAAGGGATTGAAATATTTTGTCGGGTTTTAATTGAGAACGGCTATGAACGCTACGATCCAGATCAATCCGATGATTATCAACCGGATAATCCGATAGCCCATCAATTTGCAGCTGGAGAAATGGTCCGGTATGAAGTGGAACCGGATCGATGGATTTCGGTGCGAATTACGGAAATTGTGGAGCCGGACAAATGCCGAATATCGGTAGCGGGAGAAGACAGGGACAGGGAAGTGTTGCAAACCCAATTATACCGGTGTCGATTTGCCACTTGGTCAGGAACGGAAAATGTTAAACAGCGAGAAACCATCCGTCAGAATTTCAACCACGCTCAAAACAAATTTGGACAAGTATTGCTCATAATTCTAGCAACCAGCAGTGGTGCAGAGGGCATCGATTTAATGAACGTAAGACAAGTCCACATCATGGAGCCGTATTGGAACAAGGTGCGCGAAGAGCAAGTGATTGGTCGTGCCAGGCGCAATTATTCGCACGTTCTTTTGCCCAAGGACCAACAAAATGTGCATATTTATCAATACGTCAGCCGTTTTTCAGAAGAACAGAAAAATGGAACCTGGGGAAGCGCACTTTTGACCGATGCCACTGAGGCCGAGGGATCCACCAGCAACGAAGAATTGAAACGCCAAGTCAATATGGGTATTGCAATAGATGATAAAAAAACGAGTGATGAAGCATTGCTCACAATATCAAATCAAAAATTCGAATTGATTGCCAAATTTTTAGACGTTATTAAACAAGGCGCGGTTGATTGCGAATACAATAAAGCGGAGAACATTTTGAGCAGCACGGATGGAAAAGCCGTTGAATGTTTGACCCACATCCCGGGTGTTGGAAATTCCATTACCTACGAAATTGAGAAAAATCCGGAAATTAGAGAGGAAGGGCTTTTAGAAACAATTATTGGTAAAGAAATGTATATTATAAATTATCCCGGAAGGAACATAAAACTGTTGTATGAAATCAATAAAGGCGAAGACCTCACTCAAATTACAAATTACGTTCCCTTATACAATTTCTACAGTTTTTACGGCATAAATCCTATTAAAATAAACGGACATACCGATCCAATTGGCACCAAACGATTAATAGGGTCCTTGTTATTTGATAACGAGGTGGGTAAAATGAAAATCATATTATCACAAGAGTTTATGAGTAATTCGCTGTTGTATGAACGCGTTCAAAGCATTGTTGGAGATCGGGAAATACCGTCCATTGATCAAAGTCAGGCCATTTATAAATTTTCGGAAGATATCACGCACCATCCCGATTTTGCCGGGATTCAATTGCAGGCAGCGCAGGCAGGAGAAGCTGCCGAAGCACCTGTAGCGCAAACCAAAAAAATTAAATTGAATATACGAAAAAATCCGTAAAATCATAAAATATAATTTCATTCAATACATTTTTTATGATTTTTCTTTTTTAGCTTGATAGCGACTGAATCCATATAAATTCTTTATTCAAAATTTTAAAATAAATGAATCGAACGGGACTATTATTTTTTATACATTTTTCAAGCATCGTTTGGTTCGCAACAGTATTTCCAACAAAATGCGTATTTTTTAAAGGCAATTGATTGTTGTTTGCTAACAAATAATTGTTCTTTTCTTCCTTATAGTCGATCAAATCGCTAACATGACCGTATTGATACACAAATTTGGAATTGGGCTCATACAGGTATCGCTGTCGATAAATATAATTTTCATTGTTGTTTGTTCTTATAGTTGTATGTCCCGAACTAAGAGAAATAAATCGTTGAATAAATCGTTTCATATTATATTTATTCAACAATAATTTTTTTTCAATATCAATTTTTTATTCATTTTATGTTGATTACATGCTCACTTCAAACGGTCGACTCAAATCTTCCCAAATATCGATCGTATTGTATTGGCGGCGGGAACTGTAAAATGCATTATTTTCTAAAACAAATTTGGGATTGTTAATCATCGTCAATAATGCATTTTTAGCAGTCATGATGTTAACAACTCTGCTCGGATCCATGTTCTTATCTTCTCTTAAAACATAATATCGGTGCATGGGAAGGGTAATTATTTTAAAGAATTCCGATAAATTTTTACCACAATAATCATTTGGTAATGAAAAATTTTTTGAAAATTTGATGTCATTTAACAGGCGTAAATCGGCTGATATATTTGTTCGAGAAATATCGGAAGTATCGCGTTTTTGTTCGTCAAACAGTTGCTTTTTTTTATCAAAATCGGGCATATCATATCCAGATTCATCTCCGCACTTTTTTTTACACACGCGGTCTACTTTATTTGGATTTTTATTATCAAAATGGCAAACCCGTTTGGCAATTTCATTGGAATTTACGGCAGAACAATTCACATAGCATCGTCCGTAATCAATAATAACGGGCATATAATTCGTTTTAAATGGAACAATTCGTCCATCCGCTAAATGCACGCGCAAAAGAGCATATCCATCATTTGGAATTTTTACCAATTGGACATTTTGAGCGTGTAAATCATAGTGTGTAAACTGTTGCGATAGACTTGCTAGACATGAATAAATTAAGTATAAAATGGATAAAAGGGTGCTTGAATTCATACCTTTTTCAACGCACGTTTTTAAGCTGCAATCAAAATTAAAATACTGAGTAAAGATGCACATTAAATCTTTCTCGCTGCACCCAATTTTAATTAATTCGTCAAGATCCGATGCATTCAAAACGTGCATCATTTCATCCAGTCCGGTGGATAATGTTTTTGTTGCAGATACATCTTTCAGTTTTTTTAAATCTTTTTTGGTATTAAATTTGCAAATATTAAATGTTCTTGAAAAACAAGGGTAAAATTGAGAAAAATGATTGATGCACTGACCGGCCAAATATTCATAAACAATGCTATCAGAATATTTATCTAAACTGCTCTTGGCAACTACATCTATATTATGGGCAGGAGAGGTGTATTTCATTTTGCGAATAACGCCGTGTCCAGATACTTCACCAATTGCGGATATTTCTCTGGAATACTTAGCCAAATTTCTAAAATCGCATTTGCTTAAAATCGTTTCTGAATGAAGCAACAAGGTAATTGGATCTACGTTCAAGGTTTGTTTTGGAGGAGACACTCTGGGAGACACACGGGCAGGAGACACTCTGGGAGACACACGGGCAGGAGACACACGTCTGGAACGGGAAATTTTGGCTTTTTTCACGGGTCGCTGCTGACACTTTTCCTTTTTGTTCCACAAACATTCTGGATCCATGGAGCAATTTTCTTTTGATGTTAAATCCTTACAATAAAGCCGGCGTGGAACCGCACGGATCGTTTTTTTTCTGCATTTTTCACGAGAATCGTTCCAAACGCAGGATGGATCTGCCTCGCAATCAATTTGGTTCTTTTTAGGACATGACGCTGAAACCTTTTTTTCCTTTTTGGGTCCATTTTCTTGGATGTAATCAATTTTAACATCGTCATCAAAGCATTTATGACATAAAACCGCCGTGCTGCCGTCAGCTACATCAATTATGTTTAAATCAATCTTGTCTTCAAGAGGACCGCCACAATAATCACAATCGCCCCATTTTTTTTTTGCAACACGGCTTTTTCGGCACTTTGAACTCACGGAATTCCATTTACAGCCGGCTTCTTCTAAACATGCATCCATATTTTTTTTTGAAGGGCAAATTGATGCGGGTTTTCCACCCCTTTTACCTTTTCTTGAAATCATGTATAATTTATATATTATCATGATATTTTTTAGTGTATAAAATTTATAAAAAAATCTCATTTGTGATCCATAAAATATAATGATACCAAGTAAGAAACAATTGCGCACGCATTGCTCACATTAAAACTTTGAAGTGCGCCCTGTTGGTATAATTCTAGGATAAACGATTGCTCAAATTTTGAAACGGTTTGCATTATATTTAGAGGAATGCCGGTTCCCTCATTACCAAAAATAAATATTGGTTTTTTGGTGGGGGGTATACTGTCCAATATATTTGCAATATTGGTCGGTGAGGCAGCTATGGCATCGGCCGATTGTTCAACAAAAATGGGAACATAATTGTTTTCAGTAATGAATTTTACAAACACTTCAGTATCAAATGCAAAATCTATATCGGTTAATTCGGTAGTGAGATCCTGTTGTGGATTGACCAGACCTTGAACCCGTTCAACGTCAATGTAATTGTATACACCAACCGCACTTCGCTTATCATATTTTCTTCTTCCAAAAATTACCATTTTTCGGCATCCATTCAAATGCGCACTTCGAAGCATGCTGCCAATGTTCAGATTGCTTTGAATATTAAATGCAAGAATGATGTAAGGGAAACTTTTTTTCATTGCGTGGTCCCGTATTTGTTCGGTAGTCCAGTTATCGTATTCGAGTTTAATGTTTCTATTTGATTCCATTTTTTTTCCGTTATTATATTTGTAAGAATTTACAAATCGTTGTTTCAATTTTTTATTTTTTTTGGCATGACACGTAAATTTTCTACGCTTATTCTTTTAAATTAAAAAAACAAAACTACAAGGAAGTTATATATGAACCAGGACATCATTTTAAGAACTTTAAATCGCGCTTGGTTAGAGGGATATGCGCAAGAAGAAAAATATTGTTTGGTAAAATTGTCCAAATTATTAAAATATTCCGTGATATTTTTTGCGTATCGCAATAAAGATTATCGTTCGTATGTAAAAAAACAATCGGAGGCAATATCACATTATAGAAGAACAAAATTTGGAAAGGTCGTTTCTTTTAACACTGCTTCCGGTTTGTTAACTGTAAGCAGTTATAAAAACAGTTCAAGAAATGTGTTCAACACGTTAACATCCAATATGAAATTTCGATATGTTGAACCGGAAGATGTAATAATTCAAAGCAGTTTTTCACCACCCGCGAAATGAAATTTATTGTTGGGCGCACTGAACTCGTTGTCCACCGCCGCCACCAAATTCTTCATCTTCCGTAGGTTGACTAGCGGCAGCATCCGATTGCGGCGGCTTTTGGCTATCGCGAGGAACCGCGTAATCGTCATTTAAAAGCGATACATTCATGCCTGTAAGATCCAACGGTTTAGGCGGAATGCCCGTTTTGGTTAAAATCTTATACAAATATTGTTTGCGGTCGTTGCTAATTAGTGATGGAAATACGATTTTAAAATCAAGTATTAAATCGCCGCGCACATGTGGATTCTTTTTATTGGGTAAACCCAGATTTTTAATGATGTATTTCATTTCCGGTTTAATAACCAAATTGTCCGGGGTTTTTATAATGGTAATGGATTCATTCAGCAACTTTATAGGAAATTCTAAACCGCATAAGGCATTTACCAGTCCAATGTCTTTTTGAAACACCAGATTCATTCCTTCTCTTTTATATGTGGGATGAGTTTCGATTTGAACCGAAAAAACACACACGTATTCATCCATTTCGAATTGTAGAACGTCCCCCTGTTCCACACCCGGTGGAAATTCAATATTCGCATGTTCCACGCGTTCCACTTTCTTTTGACCCAAACACGCGCCGCATCGGGTTCCTTCCTTTCCGCGCTTTCCATTCGCGCCGCAGGCACCACATGGTCCGCGCATTTGAGAAATCATTCCGGGGCCGAGCTGTTGCACTTGTGTAATCATGCCGCTTCCACCGCATTGATTGCAAACCACGACCTCACTGCAGCCCATGCCGCTGCAAACTCGGCATGCGGTGTGGGTTTTTATGGCCCGACGCTCGCGATAACCGGTGGCTACCTGCTCCAGTGTAAGTTTAATTTTTTCAACATGTTGTGGTTTTTGGGGAGGTCCTCGGCGCATAAAATTACCCATGAATCCGGGAAATCCAGCCCCGCCCATCATTTCCTCCGCGCCGCCACCGAACATGCTCGAAAACATGCTGAATGGATCAAAGCCGCCCGGCATACCGCCGCCCTGTTGTAAACCGCTTTTACCCACCTGATTATAAATTCGGCGTTTACTGTCATCGCTTAATACGCTGTATGCTTCGCCTATCCTTTTAAAAATGCGTTCACATTCTTCCTTTTTATCGGGATTACGATCGGGATGGTATTTTAAAGACAATTTTCTGTAATTTCTTTTAATATCATCCGAACTCGCATCCCGGTTTAAACCCAATACTTGATAATAATCGTCGCTTTCCACATTCGCATCTACCATGTTATTTAATTAATATACCTACATCTATTGAAAACTCTTTATATTTTTATTTATACCGGAATATAATAAAATTTGTTAGTTATTTTTTTAGTTTTATTAATGTATATGGCCGACTACAATAAAATTTATAAGTTATCAGTATTTGAAAATGAAATCGCGAAATATCCATCTCTGAATGATTGTTTAATTTTTCAGCCAGGACTTTCTTTTTTATATGCTTTTTATGGGATTTCTTTTGATTTATCCAAATATGCAAATCAAATTGACAAAATTGGTGAAAATTCGGCAAATGGCTTCATTCGAAAACTTACATACGTTGATGGAAAGTTTCAAATGAATGTGGTGTTAAAAAGCAATAAGTCGGCTATGAATGACAATTTATATTATGAATATTTAGCCGGAAAATGTATCAATGAAATGACAAAATATTATCCCTTTTTTTCAAGAACGTTTGAATTAGGCGAGTATATTTCTGAATCGGCCTATCAGTCATTTAAATCAATAGTGGGTTCAACAAAAATTAGCTCCCCCCTTTCAGCTTACATAAAGTATTTAGATCAATCGAATTTTGATGGATTGGTTTCTGAAAGCTGCCGAAATGCAAAACGAATAAATCTTTTTACACAATTTATTCCGATAAAACAACATTTATATCGTTATTTTTTGGACTATATGGAAAAATCGACCAATAATTTTAATAAAACGTATGAAACGCATTTGACAAAACACATTGCTTTGTTGTTTATGGTTTACGGCTGTCTACATAAATTGGCGAATTATTTTACGCATTACGATTTACATATGGAAAATGTTGTATTGTATTCAATACCAAACAACCAACACATAGATGTGGAAGCCATAACCGAAAATGGGATAATTTCATTTAAAACCAAGTATTTACCCTTTATAATTGATTACGGTAGAAGCTATTTTAATTGTTCCGCGATTGAAGCCGGACTTGTAAACAGTCAACAACTTATGAAAACGGTGTGTCTTAAAGATGTCCGGGGCAGCAATGAATGCCCACAATATTGTGGGAATGATGTGGGATATTCGTTTACAGGAGATTACATGCCTGCTACCGATAGTTTTAAACAAACCGGTAAACAAGATTACTACATTAATCGAACTACGCGAAATAAGTCGCATGATCTTCGCTGTTTGTCGTATCTAAAAGATAAAATGAAATTCAATCAACTGGACAGTTCCATTTCATGGATTCGTTTGTGGAAACAACTAATAAATGACATATTATATGAAGAAAATTACGATAAATTTGGCATGCCGGAAATAACTTCAAAACCAGGAAAAATAAACAACGTGTCTGACGCGTTCGAATCCTTAAAAACCATAATGATGCAACCAGAGTATGCGGAACATCACGCTCCCCAATTTGCATTCACCACTTCATATGGCAAACTGGTTGTCGATTTTTCGCAAACAACGATGCAACCGTTTCAATTTACTAAATCATAAATAATTTTTTTATCTACGTGTTTTACACCTTTGCACATTTAAAACGCCTCTGCCCCTCCCTACCCCCGATCTCAATTCTATTTCTTCAACCACCGCGTTTCTCACCAGCCCTGACGGGTGGGACGATTACGGGC
>JACCED011000213.1_pt1 | contig 14633 bp, 12 predicted proteins | sample 7455021 | NCBI WGS metagenome assembly JACCED01 (sample SAMN15323456, study PRJNA562643) | freshwater metagenome | isolation source: river surface water | place: USA:Blue River Watershed | collected 2017-08-19 | reverse complement strand
GCATTTTTGTCGCCAAGGATCGCGCGACTGCCAAAGCCTATGCTCTGGATCCCAACGGCGCCTATCACTTCTATTATAAGTCCCTGTTCACCAAACTCGCCAAGAACGGGCGCATTGAATTGTTCAAGACACATCGCGATCAGCCCGATCATGAAGTGACGCTCGAGTCGGTTTGCGAGAAACTGATCATTTATGGCACGCCCGATGAAGTGGCCGATAAAATCATGGCGCTTCAGGAACAGACCGGCGAATTCGGAACGCTGCTTTATGCGGGCAAGGATTGGACGGATCCGAAACTGGGGCGTGAATCCATGATTCTGATGGCCGAACAGGTCATGCCGCGGATCAACAAACAGATGAAAAATGCAGCTCAATGAGGCGGTTTCTGTCGCGTCATATCGCAAAGGGTTGAACTGACAGATCCGCTTGCCGAAGAGATGATAAGTGCAATCTGGCCGGGCGCCCTCAAAGGGGCTCCGGCAGAATATGTCCAGAGCCGGAACGGCCGCTACTGCATGGGGGGGAGAAGATGCGATCAGCATTTCGCACAATTCTGGCGTTTGGAATTTGCCTGCCGCTCTCATTCGAGGCTGCAGCGCAGGATGCCGCTTTATTCTACAAGGGAAAGACCGTCACCATTATCGCCGGTTCGGCGGCCGGCGGCGGTGTCGATCTTTATGCGCGCCTCATCGGGCGGCATTTGCAAAAACATGTTCCCGGCAATCCCAATGTGATTGTGCAGAATATGCCCGGCGCTGGCAGTCTTACCGCGGCCAATCATGTCTATTCAGTTGCGGCCAAGGATGGCACGGTGATCGGCGCGGTTCCCGCTGCAGCCCTCTTCGATCCGTTGATGGCAGGCCATGATCTTGCCGGTTACGATCCGCGCAAGTTCAATTATCTGGCCAATGCCAATGCCGATACGCTGGTCTGTCTGGCGCGCAAGGATGCGCCGGTGCAATCCTACAAGGAGCTGTTCGAAAAAGAACTGGTCGTTGGCGGATCTGGGCCGGGCAGTGCGCTTTGGTATTATCCAACCATGGAACGCTATGTGCTCGGCGCGAAATTCAAGGTCGTTGCCGGCTATCGTGGCTCGAACGATCTGAGCCTTGCCCTGCAGCGCAATGAGATCCAGGGTGTCTGCGGCATTTTCTGGTCGAGCGCCAAGCAGCAATATCCCGGCCTGCAGAAGCCCGATGGCGATGTGCGTCTGCTCGCCCAGCATGACACGCGCTCGCTCCCAGAGCTGAAGGCGGCAGGTGTTCCGCTCACCATCGATTTTGCCAAGACCGACCAGCAGCGCGCAGCTCTTTCGGCTTTCCTCGAACAGGGGTCGATCAGCCGTCCCTTCGTTCTGCCGCCGGGCGTTGCCGCAGACCGCGTCGCAATCATGCGCAAGGCCGTTGCCGACACTCTGAAAGATGGCGAAATGCGCGCCGAGGCGGAGAAGAGCCGGATGGATCTGGCCGCCGAGAGTGGCGAGGATGTTCAAAAGCAGGTGGAACGAATCTATGGCACCTCGCCCGAAATTCTGGCTTTCCTGCGCAAGGGTGCAACGCCTTAGTCGGTAGCCTTTCGTCATTTCCCAGCTGAGCGCCTTCCAATGCTGAGGTGACATTGGAAGGCGGCTCATTGCTTTTCTCAGCGCAGGGCGCGCATTTCTTTCACCTTGGATGCGACGTCAGGCCAATCGCTTTTCTGAGTGAAATGCTTTTGCATCCATGAGACGAGCGCAACGATCTGGTCGTCGTTCAGGCTTTGTGCAAAGCGCGGCATGGATTTTTCCGGGACACCCGTGGGTGGCTGTATGCCGTTCAGAATGATGGCGATGAGATTGCCGGCATGGGGCGCGTTGACCGCCGCTCCGAGCGCCAGCGGCACCGTCTTGCTGTTGCGTTGATGACAATTGGCGCAGGAGCGAGTGAAAATGGCCTGGCCATCGTTGCTTGCCGAGATGCTTGCGCCGGCGCTCGCACCTCCCAAAGCCTCACGCTCGCGCGCCATTGTGAGTGTGGCCTCACGCGACTCTTGCGCTGACTTGGGCTGCACATCGGCAAGATAGGCTGCCATGGCCTCGACCATGGACTCATCGAGCTTGGCGAGATGATTGACGACAGCCGTCATCGGGCCCGCTGCAACGCCATGGTGCTCATCCCAGCCATCGACGAGATAATTCATCAGACTGTCTTTCGTCCATGCGATCATCGGCTTCGCATGGGCCCCAATGCCAGGTGCATGCCAGCCATCGACCTCGCCCCCGGCAAGACGCAGAGCTTGAGCAATGCCGCCCAAAGCATTGCGCGGCGAATGACAGGCGCCGCAATGTCCGAGTCCTTCGACATAATAGGCGCCCTCATTCCATGCTGCGCTCTTGGTTGGATCGGGGCGGAAAGGCGTGCGGTCGAGAAACAGAAAATTCCATACGCCAATCAGCGGACGGATGTTGAAAGGAAAGCGAAGGTCATTTTCTTTGGCGTCCACCTTTTTGGGTTCGCGTGTCATGAAATAGGCATAGAGCGCCGTGAGATCGGCATCTTTTGCCTTTGTGTAATGGTCGTAGGGAAAGGCTGGATAAAGCAGGCGCCCGCGCCGGTCCACGCCTTCGCGCATGGCGCGAATGAAGGCCTCTTCGCTCCAAAGTCCGATGCCGGTTTCCTCATGCGGGGTAATATTGGTTGAATGAATTGTGCCGAACGGCGTGTGAAGACTAAGCCCGCCTGTGTAAGCTGCGCCACCCGGTCGCGTATGGCAGGCCGCGCAAGCGCCAAGATGGGCGAGTTTCTCGCCCTGCTGAATCATGTCAGCCGGAAAGGCGCGCGCTTTCTCTGGCTGCACAGGAATTTCCCGGTGATAGCTGACAAAAGCGAAAAGGCCGGCGGCAGACAGAATAAAGACCGCGGCAACAAGGATTAATCGGCGCATGGATGTTTGGATATGACAGAGCTCATGAGGGCCCGGCGCGCGTGACTGCGCGCCGGGGATTTAATGTCAGGCGGACAGGCCTGCGCGCACGCGATCGGGCGTCAGCGGAAGCCGGCGGAACCGCACGCCAGTTGCATCGTGAAGTGCATTGGCCAGAGCTGCGCCCGTCGGCCCCTGCGAAGCCTCGCCCGTGCCGAGGAAGGGAAGGCCGGGCCGATTGATGAGCACGACGTCGATTGGCGGAACCTCGTTGAAGGTGAGAATCGGATAGCTTGCCCAATCATCCGATGTGACGCGGGTGTCATCGAACTTCACTTCCTCTTTCAAAGTCCAGCTCAGCGACTGGATGAGCCCGCCCTCGATCTGGTTGATCACGCCATCGGGGTTGACGATATGGCCGCTGTCGGCCGATGCCACCGCGCGCAACACACGAATACGTCCATTACGGCGATTGACTTCGATCTCCATCGCAACCGCGCAATAACCGGCGGTATTTTTATATCGGGCAAAGCCGATCCCGCGTCCACGGCCTTCGCGCTTCTGCCATTTTGACCAGCCGAAAGCCTCGGCAGCTTTCTGCACAGCCTCTCGCGCGCGTTCGTCTTTGAGGAAACGCAGGCGATATTCGACAGGGTCGATATTGGCCGCGCGCGCCAATTCATCGATGAAGGATTCGATGGCAAAGACATTTCCATAAGCGCCAAGGCCGCGCGTCGAGGAAACGCGCAGCGGCATTTCCGTGATGAAATGCGTCAGCACCTCTTGGCCCGGAAACTCATAGAGCGCCACGCCATTGCGATCTGCGGCAAAATTTGGCGCGCCATTATTGGCGGGAACCGGCATTTCGAAGGGCTTTTCGAGATAGCGCACCGAGAGCAGATTACCCGGTGCACCACCTGGCCGTGTGCCATGCGGTGTCGAATAAATATCGAGATTCCAGTCGAGCACATTGCCGTCTTTGTCGAGCCCTGCTTTCGCCTTGAGAACCATGGCCGAACCATAGGGCTCCCAGCGATGCCCGCCATCGCGCGTATATTCAATGCGCACAGCACGCCCCGGCGCTGCTTGCGCCAGCAAAGCTGCATCGGCTGCCGCATCGTCTGCCATATTGTGCCCATAGCAGCCCGATCCCTGCACGTGCTGGCAGCGGACTTTCGCAAGATCGACGCCAAGCATGCGTGCAATCGCCTGACGCGTTTCAAAAACCGACTGGCTGTGCGTCTGGATTGTCGTCACGCCATCGCTGCCAAGCGTCGCAATGGCGCAGGATGTGCCAATGGATGCATGCATGTGGTAGGGGCGATAATAGGTCGCCTCCACAATACGCGCGGCCGGATCGCCGCCATTTCTGGGTTTCTTGTGCGTTTCAATGATGCGCGCCGGCTTGGTTTTCAGCAGCCAGTCCTGCATCCCATCTGTGCCGGGCAGGGCTTTTTCGACATCCCATTTGGCCCCGTCCGAGATTGCCTTGGCGGCAGCTATGGCTTGCTCTTCGCGTTCGGCAATGACGCCGATGAAAGAGCCATTGCGCACAAGCTTCACGACGCCGGGCATTTTTTCAGCCGAAGTGTCGATGGAAACGAGCTTTGCCTTGTAGGTGGGCGGACGAATAACCTGTCCGTAGAGCATGCCTTTCGGGCGCATTTCGTGAACGAATATCTCGCCGCCGGTCATTTTCGGCGGAATGTCGATGCGTCCAATCGATTTTCCGACATAGCGATATTCGCTTGCCGGCTTGGGCTTCACCTGACCGGTTGCCTCGCGCTCGAGCGCCTTGCCGCTGGTCAGTTCCCAATAGGTGATCGAGCCGCCGTCGGCTGCTGCAATCGTTCCGTCTTTCACGCTCATGCCCTGCGCCGGCTTGCCCAGCTTTTCGGCTGCAAGATCGATCATGATCTTGCGGGCCTCGGCAGAGGCCTGCCGCACGGCGGGCGCACATTGCGGCATGGAGAAAGAGCCCGCCGTCGTGCCTTCATTCGGCGAAAGCGACGTGTCGCCGGAAATGATCTGGATGCGCGCCAAATCGACATCAAGCTCATCGGCGCAGATTTGCGCAACGGCGGTCAAAATGCCCTGGCCAAGTTCCACCTTGCCGACCAGCAAGGTGACGGTCTTGTCGCTGTTGATGCGCAGCCAGGCGCTGATATTGCGGTTGCTTTCGAGGCTGCCTGGCAGGCGCGGCCTGTCGGTGGCCGGCGCCTGAGCCATTGCCTCCAGCGGGATAGCGAAAGAAAGCGCGATATAGCCTGTGCCTTTAAGCAGGCTGCGGCGATTGATGTTCATGTCACCATCCATGGTCAGCCCTCCTTTGCGGCGCGCAGGACGGCGCGGACGATGCGATTATGGGCGCCGCAGCGGCAAAGATTGCCGTTGAGCGCAGCCCGGACATCGGAATCGGTGGGGTTGGGATTGCGATCGAGAAGGGCTTGCGCCTGAATGATCATGCCTGAGGCGCAATAGCCGCATTGGGCGGCCTGTTCGTCGATAAAGGCCTGCTGAAGCTTGCTCGGCTTGCCGTTCTGCTTCAGGCCTTCGAGCGTTGTCACGGATCGGCCGGAGACGGCGGAGACCTGTGTGGCGCAGGAGCGCACCGGCTCGCCATCGATGAGAACGGCGCATGAGCCGCATTGGGATTTGCCGCAGCCAAATTTCACGCCATTCATGCCAAGATCATTGGCAAGAACGAACAGAAGGGGAGCCGAGGCGGGCACGTCGACGCGGACGTCTTTGTCGTTCAATTTGAACGAAATCATGTTTCCTCCCTTGGGCGTCGCTCTTGTCGCCGAGCGAATGCCAAAAAACCTATCGCCTGATTCCGGCCTCGGCAAGATGCCGGCGGTCTTTGTGGCAAGCCTCTTGATAAGTCTCTGCTTAGGCCCCTTGGCAAGGTTCGGGGGAGCGAATACGCTTGCCCCTGAAAATAAGTCGCCGAAAGGGTGGCAAGGGGGGAAGATGGTTTTGGCCGTGGCCGGAAACAGCGCACGCAATGTGGAAATTGTTCCGCTCAGCGAGGCTTTGGGTGCCGAGATCAGGGGGGTGGATCTTCGCGCCCCGCTCGACGATGAAACAGTCGGGTTGATCCGCAAGGCATGGAAAGATCATCTCGTCATTCGGCTGCGCGGCCAGAACATGACCGAGGAAGATCAGGTCCGCTTCGGCGAGACTTTCGGCCCTCTCAATCGCAGTGCCAAAAAACGCGCGCATCACAATGCGAATAATCCGGCCATCATGCTGATTTCAAACATTCGTGAGAATGGCCAGTTGATTGGCGCATTGCCCGATGGCGAGATGCATTTTCACACCGATCAATCGCATCAGGAGACGCCTTGTTCGGGCACGATGCTTTATGCGCTCGAAGTCCCCCGCGAGGGCGGCGATACGCTATTTGCCAATTGCTATACCGCTTATGAAACGCTGCCGGAGGCGATGAAACAGCGCCTTGCGGGCAAGCGCGCATTGCATGCCTATGATTATGACAATGCCTCAACAAGGCGTGGAACGGTTCTGCGCGAAGGCGTTCCCCATGCGATCCATCCGGTTGTGCGTACCCATCCCGAAAGCGGTCGCAAGGCGATTTATGTCAATCGGCTGATGACCTTGCGCATCGAGGATATGGATCCGCAGGAGAGCGAAGACATATTGCAGATGCTCTTCGATCACATTGAGCAGCCTGCCTTCGTCTGGGGGCAGAAATGGAATGTGGGAGATGTGGTCTTGTGGGACAATCGCTGCACGGTTCATGCGCGCACCGATTTTTCTGCTGCCGAGCGCCGACTGATGCGGCGCGTCACCATTCTTGGCGAAAAACCGTTCTGAAAAAACCCGACCAAGTCGGCCTATGGGGGGATGCATGCGTAATCATCTGAGAAAAGGCGCTTTCGCATTGGGTTTTTTCGCATTTGCCGGCTTGGCGCCGGTTCATGCGCAGGAGACCGCAGATTTTTATCGCTCCAAAAATCTCGATCTCTATATCGGCTATAGCGTGGGTGGCGGCTATGACATTTATGGCCGACTTGTTGCACGCCATATCGGGCGCTTTCTGCCCGGTAATCCCATGGTCGTGCCCCGCAATATGGAGGGCGCCGGCAGTGTGCGCTTGACCAATTGGCTCTATACGGCAGCTCCACGCGACGGTTCAGCGATCGGCACGATCGGTCGCGGTGTCCCTTTCGATCCGATCCTTGGCCGCCCCGGTTCGCAATTTGAAGCGGCGAAGTTTTCATGGATCGGCAGCGCCAATGACGAAGTCAGCGTCTGTGTGACTATGACTTCGACGGGTGTGCGCGATCTCGAAGGCTTGAAGCAGAAGGAGGTCGTTGTCGGGGCGGCTGGCGTTGGCTCCGATGACGATCAATTTCCGCGCGTGATCAATGCTGTTCTGGGCACGAAAATGCGTGTCATCAGTGGTTATCCCGGTGGCAATGACATTGCTCTGGCGCTGGAGCGCGGCGAGGTGCAGGGCCGTTGCGGCTGGTCATGGTCGAGCTTGAAGTCCACCCATTCGCATTGGGTGACCGACAAGAGAATTTCCATGATTGCGCAGCTCGGTCTTTCCAAACATGCCGATCTGCCCAGCGTGCCCTCGATCATGGATTTTGCAAAAACAGCTGAAGATACGGCCATATTGCGCCTGATCTTTGCGCGTCAGGGTCTGGGGCGTCCTTTTGTGGGGCCGCCGGGCATTCCTCCTGAGCGTCTGGCCGCTTTGCGTCAGGCATTCGACATGACAATGAAGGATCGCGACTTCCTCGCCGATGCCGAAAAAGGCAAGATGGAAATCAATCCTCTCACAGGACAGCAGGTCGATGCTCTCGTCCAGCGTGTGTATTCGGAAGTCTCGCCAGAAATTGCCAAGAAAGTGGCGGCTATGCTTCCCTGAGAAAAGGGCGCCCTTTGAGGCGCCCTTTTTTATTCCGCTTCTTTGCGATCCGCCGGCCGTTATTTCTGCGACAGGGCAGCGCGCATGGCCGGAACCCATTTGTCGAATTCCGACTTGAAATAGGCGGACGTTTGCGCCTGCGTCATCGGGCGGATGTCGAAAGCATCCTGCTCGAGGTGGCGGCGGACGCTGGGCTGTTCCAGCGCCTTGTTCACTGCGCCGTTCAATCTTTGCGCCAGATCGGCCGGCAGACCGCTGGGGCCTGACAGTGCCAGCCAGACGGTGGTCACGACATCGGGGAAACCTTTCTCCTTAAATGTCGGGATCTGCTGGAAGCCGGCAAGCCGCTCGCCTGAAGAAATGGCGATCGGAATCAGCGTTCCTGCGCTCACATGCTCGCGGGCCGTAGACCATGTCAGGCTGCCCATTTTCACATGGCCGGCGACAAGATCGGCAACGGCTGTATTGCCGCCGCGATGAGGCACGTGAACCAGTTTGAGTCCGGCCTTGGAAGCAAAAAATTCAGCCACTGCATTTCCGCCGGAGCCGACGCCCGGCGAGACATATTGTGCGCCGCCTTCCGTTGCCTTTGCCCAGCGGACGAAATCCTCGAAATTTTTCACGCCTGTTGAGGGGTGAACGACGAAGACAGTGGGCGATCCGCCAATATAGGCAATATGGGTGAAGTCCTGAATTGGATCGAAGCCCAGATCTTTGTTCATGGCAGGCGACAGGACATGGCTCGACATGCCGCTGATCATCAATGTGTGGCCGTCGCGCTCGGCCCGCGCCGTATTGCGGGTGCCGATGACAGTGCCTCCGCCAGCCTGATTTTCAATGATGAATTGCTGGCGGAATTGATCCGAGAGAGATTGCGCTATCAATCGCGCAATCACGTCCGATTGTCCGCCGGCGGCAAAGGGCACGACAATCTTGACCGGTTTCGTCGGCCATTCCGACGCAGATGCAATGGTCGTCGCCAAGGCCCCGGCGATGAGGTAGAGGAGGGAAAGAATCGTCCTCATTGCGCAGCACTCCGCACCTGCGAATTGTCAGGCTCGATGAGCGGTGTCTCATAGGCATTATAGCCATAGAGCCAGGACGTATCCTCATTGCCGCCAGACATCCATGTATTCGCGCTGGAAATGGCCTGAATGCGCGACGTGCGCGGTTTGCGTGTCGCTTCATAAATCTTGAATGCGTGAGGAATATCCTCCGGCGATTTGGCGAGGCTGCGCGCCAATACGGCCGCATCTTCAATCGACGTTGCAGCACCCTGCGCCATATAGGGGGTCATCGGATGGCAGGCATCGCCCATCAATGCGACATGACCCTCGCTCCATTTCGGCAATGGCTCGCGCTCGAGAATGGCCCATTTGTGGCATTCCGGGCAGGCGGCAAGTACATCCTGCACCTCTTGATGGAAGCCCCGATAGGCTTCGCGCAATTCATTCATGTCGCCCTTGGCCGACCAGGATTCCTTGGTGATCCAGTTCGCGGGCTCGGGAACGCTGGTGACGAAATAAATCTCGCTGCGATCGGCGCGTGTGTAATAAATGACGATATGGCGATCCAGGCCCCACCATTTGGTGCGCGATGGCGCAATTGTCTTGCCGCCCATCAGTTCCGATTTGAACACGCCGCGATAGGCGATCCGGCCTTTGTGCAGGGGTGCGTCGGGCCCGACAATAATGTCGCGGACCAGCGAGTGAACGCCGTCTGCCCCGATCACGGCATCGGCTTCTGCTGTTGTGCCATCGGCAAAGGACAGATGCACCTGGCCCTTCACCTGTTCGAGCGTTGTGAGCTTCTTGTTGAGATGGACGACGCCCTCCGGGACGACGGACAGAAGCGCCTCATGCAGATCGCCGCGATGCATACACAGGAAGGGCGCTCCATAGAGACTTTCCGGCATCGGCAATTCGCGCTTCAGCTCGCCCGTATCCCAGACACGGTTGAGATGGGAATAGGGCTCGAACGAGGTCTTGCGGAGCTTGTCCTCAATGCCAAGACCGCGCAGAACGCGCGATGAATTGGGAAGCATCTGGATGCCGGCCCCGATGCGCGAGAATCTCTGCGCCTGCTCGTAGACCTTCACCTCAATTCCCACCTGCCGCAGAGTTGTTGCGGCGGCAAGGCCGCCCATACCCGCGCCGACAATGGCGACCGAAAGCTTCCTGGACATGTTTTCTCCCTTTTGACAGGCCTTTGCTGGCCTGTTTGGGAAAAATTAGGGGCCCTGCCGAGGCCGTGTCAACACGCGCAAAGGGATCTCTGGGGGGAGGCTCCTCACGTTCTGGTGTCGTTTCCCGCCTCTGGTTCAACCCCGCCTCTGGACAGATGGAAGCGCTCGGATAAGCTGAAAGAAAACGACAAGACCATGGGAGGAGCCGATGCTTTGGCAAGCTGACGCGGGCCGATCTGTATCATGCAGCGCATTGTCGAAGCGCTTTGCTATTGCTGGCGCGATCCTGCTCGGCCTCATCGGGCCGCAGACAGCGCAGGCCCAGCAGGATTTTTACAAGGGCAAGTCGGTGAACGTTATCGTCGGCTTTGGCGCCGGCGGCGGTTACGATCTTTATGCGCGCCTGCTCAGCCGGCATATCGGACAATATATCCCCGGCCAGCCCAATGTGGTCGTTCAGAATCTCGAAGGCGCAGGCAGCGTGCGCGCGGCCAATCACGTCTATAATTCAGCCCCGCGCGATGGCACGACCATTGCGGCAGTCAATCAGAATATGCCGATGTATCAATTGCTCGGCGGCAAGGCAGCGCAATTTCAGGCCGCAAGGCTTGCCTGGATCGGCTCTATGGGCGGATCGAATGGCCTTCTTTACACATGGCACACAAGCGATGTGAAAACGATCGAGGCCGCCAAGCAGCGGCAGGTCATGCTGGGCGGCACGGGCACCAATTCCGATTCCCATATTTTCCCGACGCTGATCAACAATCTGCTCGGCACGAAATTCAAGATCATCCACGGCTATTCCGGCGGCAGTCGCGAAGTTCATCTGGCGCTGGAGCGCGGCGAAGTCGAGGGACGCGGCGGCAATGCCTGGGCCAGTCTCAAGAGCAGTAACAAGGACTGGCTGGACCAGAAGAAAATTTCTGTTCTCGTGCAGATTGGCATGGAGCGCGAGCCGGAATTGCCGGATGTGCCTCTCTTGCTTGAGCTCGTGCAGGGCGAAACGAACAAGCAGATTGTCACTCTTGTCAGCCTGCCGACTTTTCTGGGTTATGCCCATTGGGTTTCGCCCGATGTGCCGGCCGACAGGCTTGCCATTTTGCGCAAGGCCTATTCTGCAACCATGCAGGACAAGAATTTTCTCGCCGAAGCACAAAAGCTCGACATGATGCTGCGTCCGCAAAGCGGCGAGGAAGTGACCGCCATTGTGCAACGGGTTGCGGCAACGCCGCCCGACATACTCAAGAAAGCAGCGCAATTGCTGGAATGGAACGAATAAGAAAAACACAAATCGACTGAATGGGGGCAGGCTGATGGCTGAGGTTTTTGTCGCAAAAATTTCGGAATTCCCAGATGGTGATCGCCGTCTTGTGCGGGCTGGTCCTGCAGATATCGGGGTCTTTCATCATGACGGTGCGTTTTACGCCTATTCGAACACTTGTCTCCATTCAGGCGGCCCGGCATGCGAGGGGATCATGATTCCCAAAGTGGTCGATGTGATCGGCGAGGATCGGGTCTATCAGGGCCAGATTTTCTCTGACGAGATGCATTTCGTCTGTCCCTGGCACGGGTGGGAATATGATTTGAAGACCGGTGAATGCGCCGGCGATCGCAAGAAAAAGCTGCGCCGGTACCAGACGCTTGTGCGCGACGGCAACCTTTATGTCATGGCTTGAGTGGAGCAAAACGCAATGAACATCCAGACACCTGTCAACGATGTGCGGGAACTCCGCTTCGACAAATTCTCGTCGTCGGAATCGCTCGCCAAAGCCGCCCAGCAAGCGCGCAAGCGCAATTACCAGGACTTTTTGATCGTCGATATGGATTCGCATCATTATGAAAGCGAATCCTATAATGAGGTTTTCGAATATATCGAAAGCCCCGTCTTGCGGCGTTCCTTTGTCGAATCGGCAAAGCGCGGCGGGCGCTCGAGCATGCTTGGTGGATCTGTTGGCTATCAGGATATTTCAGGCCGCATCACACGGCATTGGTTGCGCAAGCATGAGAAGGTCGAGGCTGGCGAAAAGCATCGCGACATTGTCACGACGACACGCTGGATGGATGCAATGGGCGTTGATTACGCCTGCCTGTTTCCCACGCCCATGCTCTTCCTTGGCACGCATCCGCAAGTCGAGATCGAAGTCGCCTTGAGCCGCGCCTATAATCGCTGGCTGTGCGAGCGCATTCTGGCGCAGGAGCCGCGCATCATTTCAATGCTCTATCTGCCGTTCAACGATCCTGAGGCGACCTATAAAATGGTGCAGGATTTTGGCGACAAGAAGGGCGTTGTCGGCTTCATGGTCACAGCGCCCCGCTACAAGCCGGTGCATGACAATGCCTATATGAAAACCTATCGCCTGCTGGAGGAAATGGGCAAGCCGATTTCCTTCCATGCCGCCTATAATTGGAACGACCAATCGCTCAATTTGCTGAACCGATTCATCTCCGTCCATGCTCTGGGCTTCATGTGGTTCAATATGGTGCATCTGACCAATTGGGTGGTGAATGGCATTCCGGAGCGCTTCCCCAAGTTGAAAACGATCTGGATCGAAAGCGGTCTGACCTGGGCCTATTCGCTGATGCAGCGGCTCGATCATTCCTACATGATGCGCACATCCGATTGCCCCTCGCTCAAGCGCAAGCCCAGCGAATATATGCAGGAAATGTTCTATTCGACGCAGCCGATGGAAATGCCTGACGATCCCTCCATTCTTGAAGCGACATTCAAGATGATCAAGGCGGATACGCAGCTTGTCTGGTCGTCGGATTATCCGCATTGGGATTTCGATCTGCCGGGCGTCATCTACGATTTGCCCTTCCTCAACGAGCAATCGAAGCGCAATATTCTGGGTGGCAATGCAGCGCGCCTGTTCAATCTGGATCCGAAGCCGGTGAAAAATATTCCTGATTTTGGCTGATATTCTCTCTGGCGATGAGGCAAGCACGATGAAGCGACTGGCTTTTGCAATAGCGCCATTGCTGGCATGGGGCGCAATCCCCGCGCAGGCAGATCCCATGGCGGATTTCTACAAACAGTCAGGCATGACGATTGTTGTGGGTTTCGGTGTGGGTGGCGGTTATGATGTTTATGCCCGCTCCATGTCGCGCCATATGGGTCGTTACATGCCGGGCAATCCAACCATCGTGATCCGCAATATGCCGGGCGCAGGCTCAATGGCGGCGGCGAATTTTATCTATGGCAATGCGCCCAAAGATGGTTCGCAGATCGCCACTTTCTCGCGCAGCATTCCAACCCAACCTTTGTTCGATTCCCAAGGCGTGCAATTCGATGCACTGAAGCTGAACTGGATCGGCAGTCCGGCATCGGAAGTGAGTCTTGTCTATGCGCCAAAGACAAGAGGCTTTAAATCCATCGAGGATCTGCGTCAGCGGGTGATGACGGTCCCTGCCAGCGGTCTGGGTGCGGATAGCGCCATCTATCCTTTTGTCCTCAACGCCATTGCCGGCACCAAATTGAAAGTGGTGACGGGTTATCAGGGGTCTGGGGATTTTATGCTGGCCATTGAGCGCAACGAGGTCGATGGCATGGGTGGTTCATCGATCAGCACTTTGCGCTCGACCCGTCCGGCCTGGCTGAAGGAAAAAAGCATCGACATGCATGTGCAGCTCGCCTTGTCGAAACATCCCGATTATCCAGATGTGCCTTTGGTTGTCGATCTGGCTCAAAATGCCGAGGACCGGCAAGTGCTCGAATTGATTTTTTCGCGCCAATTGACGGCTTTTCCCTTTGCCGCTCCGCCCGGCATTCCAGCGGATCGTCTTGCCGCTCTGCGCAAGGGTTTTCTCGACACGATGAAGGATCCGGCTTTCCTCGCGGAGGCCGAGAAGCAGGGGCTCGAAGTCTCGCCGGTCACAGGCGAGGAGGTTCTGGCCATTCTGCAGAAAGCCTATCAAACGCCGCCTGAGATTCTTCAGCGCGCCCGTCAAATCGTGCGCCCACCCGCCAATTGATCGACGGGTCAGCCTGTCTTGGCCCATATCGCGGTACAATGATCCCGCGATGGGGAAAAGCGCTTCCCTTGTGTGTGGCCGCCTCTACAATGCATAGGCGAGCCGGAATACCGGCCGTCATTTGAGGAAACACCCGGAGAGCTTGTCCATGGCTTTCAGTCCATTCACGCGCCGTCATGTCGTCAATATGCTGGGCGGTGTCGGTCTTGCCGGCTTTGCCGGTCAGGCTCAGGCGCAAGTCGCAGGCGGCGACAAGAATATTACCTTCATCGTTCCCTTCAGCGCCGGCAGCGGTCCCGATACGATCGGTCGCTTGGCCGCGCAATATCTGCAGCAGAAATGGAAGCAGACGATTATCGTCGACAACCGCGTCGGCGCGTCAGGCAATATCGGCACATCTGCTGTGGCGCGAGCCGCGCCCGATGGCACGACCATGCTCGTCACCGCCAATACGCTGGTGATGAATGTCAGCCTGTTCAAAAATGTGCCCTACGATCCGGTTGCGAATTTTGCTCCTGTGGCAGGCCTCGTCTATTCAGTCTTCGCTTGCGCGGTGCATAAATCGTTGGGCGTGAATACATTTGCCGAACTGGTCGAGCTTGCCAAAAAGAAGCCGAACGAGATCAATTTCGGCTCGCCCGGCCCCGGTTCGCCGCATCATATTGCGCTTGAACT
>JACCED010538377.1_pt1 | contig 14638 bp, 10 predicted proteins | sample 7455021 | NCBI WGS metagenome assembly JACCED01 (sample SAMN15323456, study PRJNA562643) | freshwater metagenome | isolation source: river surface water | place: USA:Blue River Watershed | collected 2017-08-19 | reverse complement strand
GAGATCTCGGCAGCGCCCAAACTCGCGTCTGCGCTGTCTCAGTCTCAGGCCCAAGCTGTTTCGACATCCTCTGCCGATGTAGATGCCACGCCTGCACAGACCGATCACTCCGCGACTGACAAAGTTGTCGAGCCTATCGCCCACCAGCCTGAGTCGACAACGGTTTTAGCTGCTCAGCCCAGCACAGCGCCTGAGTCAGTCAACGTTGACACCTTGTCTGGCGATCCAGAAAAAGACCGCGCAGAAAGTACAACCCGCATTTCATCAGAGCCCTTGGCTACGCCTGCAAGTGAAAGTGCCGATGCCCCTGAGGACAAAGTTGCCGCAACGGCTGCATCCGTCAAGCCTGGCGATAGCACTCCTGCGGTCTCGCCAGAATCAGTCGATGTTTCCGCGGAGCCTGAGCAGGCTCAGGTTCAGGTTTCGGCGCAAGAGTCGGATAAGTCTCATCCTGTTTCAGCACACGAGGCGCAACTGCCCGCTGAGTCCGTCAAACCAGCCAAGTCAACGCGTGGCCGGGCCGTTGCGCCCGTCCATGCCGCGCCCATTGAGGGCGAAGCACGCGATGAGGCCCGTCGCGCCTCAGAAGCCGAGGCGGCTGCTTTGCGCGAAATGCTGAATCGTCCTCGCAAAGTGGTGCGGCCTCCGGAGCCTGAAGCTGCAGCACTGTCCGGGACTTTGCACAAGCCGAATGGTCCTGCCACAGCGAAAGGCGCTAAAAAAGAAGGCGCAGCGGACGCTTCGGGTAAGAAAGTACTCAAGTCGGGCGAAATCGCTTCGACTTGGACCGACGATGCTTCGCGTAAGAAACCTGCTGAAAAGCGCGACGCACCTGCAGCGCCTGGTCGTGAAGGCTGGCGTGCCGGTGGTAAAAGTAAAGCTGGCGGCAAAAAGGGCGCGCGTGGTGCGAACAACGTCGTTCAAGATCGTCGTGAACCCGCTCCTGTCGAATTTATCGCCCGTGAGATTCACGTGCCCGAAACGATCAGCGTTGCTGACTTGGCACACAAAATGTCCGTCAAGGCTGGCGAGGTCATCAAGCACTTGATGAAACTTGGTCAGATGGTCACGATTAACCAGGTGCTCGATCAAGAGACTGCGATGATTGTGGTCGAGGAGTTAGGCCATAAAGCTATCGCCGCCAAGCTTGACGATCCCGAGGCTTTCCTGGACGAATCCGCGCCGCACGAAGATGTTCAACTCTTTGCGCGTGCACCGGTGGTGACTGTAATGGGTCACGTCGATCACGGTAAAACCTCATTGTTGGATTACATCCGACGCGCGAAAGTGGCTTCCGGAGAAGCGGGCGGAATTACCCAGCACATCGGTGCCTATCACGTTCAGACAGAACGCGGCATGGTGACCTTCCTGGATACCCCGGGCCACGAAGCTTTTACGGCAATGCGTGCACGCGGTGCGAAAGCGACTGATATCGTGATTTTGGTGGTTGCTGCCGATGACGGCGTGATGCCACAAACCAAAGAAGCGATTCACCATGCGAAAGCGGCTGGTGTGCCACTGGTTGTCGCCGTGAACAAGATCGACAAGCCTGATGCCAATCCAGAGCGCGTCAAACAAGAACTTGTCGTCGAAGAAGTCGTTCCCGAAGAATACGGCGGCGATGTGCCCTTTATTTCTGTCTCTGCCAAGACCGGTCAGGGTATTGATGAGTTGCTTGAAAACGTCTTGCTCCAGGCGGAAGTTCTTGAGCTTAAAGCTGCGATCGACGCACCCGCCAAAGGTCTGGTGATCGAAGCGCGACTGGATAAAGGTCGCGGTCCGGTTGCAACGATTCTGGTTCAGAGCGGTACATTGCATCGCGGTGATGTCGTGCTGGCAGGCGCAAGTTACGGCCGAGTGCGAGCCATGCTTGACGAGAACGGTAAGCCGATCCAGTCAGCAGGTCCCTCGATTCCCGTTGAAATTCAGGGTTTGACCGAAGTCCCTTCAGCTGGAGACGAATTGATGTCTCTTGCCGACGAGCGTCGTGCTCGCGAGATCGCTTTGTTCCGTCAAGGCAAGTTCCGTGATGTGAAGCTTGCGCGTCAACAAGCTGCCAAGCTCGAGTCGATGTTTGAAAATATCGCCGAAGGCTCTCAGACCTTGTCCCTGATCGTCAAAACAGACGTTCAAGGCTCACAAGAAGCTTTGGTGGCCTCCTTGCTGAAGCTGTCCACTGAAGAAGTGCGTGTGCAAGTGGTGCATGCCGCGGTCGGTGGCGTTTCAGAGAGCGACGTCAACCTGGCGATCGCCTCTGGTGCTGTGATTATCGGCTTTAACGTGCGTGCGGATGCGAGCTCTAAAAAGCTGGCCGAATCCAACGGCGTGGATATCCGCTACTACAACATCATTTATGACGCGGTCGACGAAATCAAACTTGCCATGTCTGGCATGCTAGCTCCTGAGAAGCGGGAAGAAGTGATCGGCATGGTTGAGATCCGCGAGGTCTATACGATTTCGCGCATCGGTACAGTCGCAGGTTGTATGGTGACTGATGGGGTGGTTCGTCGCGACTCCCAGGTCCGCTTGTTACGCAACAACGTCGTGCACTGGACTGGCTGGCTTGATTCGCTGCGTCGCTTCAAAGATGACGCCAAAGAAGTTAAATCAGGCTTTGATTGCGGGATCACCTTGCGAGGCAACAACGACTTGCAGGTCGGTGATCAATTGGAAATCTTTGAAATCAAGGAAGTGGCTCGCTCGCTTTAATGCCCACTAAATGAGTCGTCATAAACAAAAAACCTCTCCCGGCCGCAATTTAAGGCTTGCTGACCAGATCCAAAAGGATCTGGCCATCATCATTCAGCGCGAAATCGACATGAGTCGCGCGGGTTTGATCACGCTTTCCGGGATCGAGTTGACGACCGACTATGCGCACGCCAAGGTTTACTTTACGGTACTGGGTGCTGAGCCTGAGCAAGCCCAAGCTTTGCTCAACGAAAAAGCGGGTTGGTTTCACTCCCAGTTATATAAGTTGTTGCACATCCACACTGTGCCTACACTGCATTTCTTTCATGATCCTCGCCTCAAGCGCGGGATCGAGATGTCCGCATTGATTGACCAGGCCAATCTGCCTGGCCAGTACGCAGGCGTTCCCGACGAGCCTGAAGACAAGCCGTAAGGCTGTCGTTTTGGAAACTGACGATGGCTAAAAGACGCGGGCGCGTGCTCGATGGTGTGTTGTTGCTGGACAAACCTGTGGGATTGTCGAGTAACCATGCGCTTCAGCGGGCCAAACATGCGATGGATGCTCAAAAAGCGGGCCATACGGGCACGCTTGATCCTTTTGCGACCGGCTTACTCGTATGCTGCATGGGACGCGCCACAAAAATTTCCGGTGCGATGCTGGGGGCTGACAAAGGCTATCGCGCAACGATTGCTTTTGGCAGTGAAACGGACTCCGGTGACTTGACCGGTATCGTTGTGAGTCAAGCCCCCGAGGGTTTTGAAGGCGTGCGCGAAGATTCATTGCGTGATGTGCTCGAAACCTTCAAAGGGACCCAATTACAGATTCCTCCCATGGTTTCGGCATTGAAACGGGATGGAAAGCCCCTTTATGAGTATGCGCGTCAAGGCATCACACTAGAGCGCGAACCGCGAGAGATCACGATTCGACAGCTTGATTTGTTGAGTTTTAGCCCCATGTCTGCCGAGATCCAGGTCCTGTGCACAAAGGGAACCTACATTCGTACACTTGCGCAGGACATTGGTCGCGCGCTTGGCTGTTTTGCCCACTTGTCAGCGTTACGGCGGACGCAAGTGGGTCCGTTTTCTCTTCAGGATGCGATTGCACTCGAAACCTTGCAATCAATGCAAACGCCAGAGAGTGTGTTGATTGCGTTGGAAGATTTACCCGCTGAGCTTGTGCCAGCGAAAAAAAGCACAGCTTCGCTAGGCGACGGTTTGCCTGGTTCCATTCATGTATCACCCGCGGACGATGTGTCCGCTCAGTCTTATTAAAGGATCTGTATGTCACGCGCATTGCGTAACGTTGCCATTATTGCCCACGTCGACCATGGCAAAACGACACTCGTCGACCAACTTTTGCGTCAGTCCGGTACTTTTCGCTCGAATGAGCGCATGACCGAACGCGTTATGGACTCGAACGATCTCGAAAAAGAACGTGGCATTACGATTCTGTCAAAGAATTGCGCCGTCGAATACGAAGGTACGCATATCAATATCGTTGATACCCCCGGACACGCCGACTTCGGTGGAGAGGTCGAGCGCGTGCTGTCGATGGTCGATGGCGTGCTGTTGCTGGTCGATGCTGTCGAAGGTCCCATGCCGCAGACACGTTTTGTGACCAAAAAAGCGCTTGCGCTCGGACTCAAACCTATCGTGGTGATCAACAAGGTTGACCGCCCGGGCGCACGTTGCGACTTTGTGATCAATGCGACTTTTGAATTGTTCGACAAGCTCGGTGCAACGGAAGAGCAATTGGACTTCCCCGTCATTTATGCTTCAGGTCTGAATGGTTATGCAGGTTTGACAGAAGACGTGCGCGAAGGCGATATGCGTCCTCTGTTTAATGCCATTCTTGAACACGTTCCGATGCGTGAAGATGATCCCGATGCGCCTTTGCAGCTTCAGATCACCTCGATCGATTACAGCACTTATGTAGGCAAAATCGGTATCGGTCGTATTCGCCGCGGCCGTGTCAAAACCGGTATGGATGTTGTGTGTCTCAACGGTCCAGATGGCGCGACTTTCAAAGGTCGAGTCAACCAGGTGTTGAAATTCAAAGGTCTCGAGCGTGAGATCGTCGATAGCGCCATTGCAGGCGACATCGTGTTGGTCAACGGCATCGAAGACATCGCGATCGGTACGACCTTGTGCTCGCCTGAAAAGGTCGAAGGTCTGCCGATGCTCAAGATTGACGAGCCTACGCTGACAATGAACTTTATGGTCAATACCAGCCCACTGGCAGGTCGCGAAGGTAAGTTTGTGACAAGCCGTCAGTTGCGCGAGCGTCTCGATCGAGAGCTCAAGTCAAACATGGCGTTGCGCGTTCGTGACACAGACGACGATACCGTCTTTGAAGTGGCGGGTCGCGGAGAATTGCACCTGACGATTCTGATCGAAACAATGCGTCGCGAAGGTTACGAATTAGCCGTCTCTCGTCCACGCGTGGTGTTTAAAGAGGAAAACGGCGTCAAGCTCGAACCTTACGAGAATCTGAGTATTGACCTCGAAGACAATACGCAGGGCGCGGTCATGGAAGAGCTCGGTATGCGCAAGGCGGAGTTGCTCGACATGGTCAGTGATGGCCGTGGACGCACCCGTCTTGAGTATCGTGTGCCCGCACGTGGCCTGATCGGTTTTCAAGGCGATTTTATGACGATGACCCGTGGAAACGGTCTGATGAGTCATACCTTTGATGCCTATGGTCCAGTCAAAGAAGGTTTGCTGGGCGAGCGACGCAACGGTGTGCTGATCAGTCAGGATGATGGCGCTGCTGTGGCGTATGCCCTGTGGAAGTTACAGGATCGTGGTCGCATGTTCGTCTCACATAACGACCCTGTCTATGAAGGCATGATTATTGGGATTCATAGTCGTGACAACGACTTGGTCGTCAATCCAATCAAAGGCAAGCAACTGACGAACGTGCGCGCATCCGGCACGGATGAAGCGGTGCGTCTGGTTCCACCGATTGATATGAGTCTTGAGTATGCGGTCGAGTTTATCAGTGATGATGAGCTAGTCGAAGTCACGCCCAAGAGCATTCGTTTGCGCAAGCGCTACCTCAAAGAACACGAGCGTCGCAAGATGTCCCGTGAGGGCGCGTAATACTGCGCGAGTCTTGAGGGTAATAAAAAATCGCAGCCTAGGCTGCGATTTTTTTGGATGACAATTCCAAACCTTGGGGATGTCGATGCGGCTTAGATCCCACCCAGACAGACGTATTTCATTTCCATGAAATCGTCCATGCCATAAACCGAACCCTCGCGACCCAGTCCCGATTGCTTGACGCCGCCAAAGGGTGCCATTTCGTTTGAAATGAGACCGGTGTTGACACCTACCATGCCGTACTCGAGCGCTTCAGCCACGCGGAAAATACGTCCGATATCGCGGCTGTAGAAATATGAAGCCAGACCATAATCGGTGTTGTTCGCCAGGCGAATGACTTCGGCCTCGTCGGTGAACTTGACGATCGGCGCGAGAGGGCCGAAGGTTTCCTCGCGCATGCAAAGCATGTCCTCGCTGACCTGAGTGATGACGGTTGGCTGGTAAAAGCGTCCACCTCGCGCGTGTTTGGAGCCGCCACACAGGATCTTTGCACCCTTGGCAACTGCGTCCTGGACGTGCTCCTCAACCTTGGCCACAGCAGCATCATCAATCAGGGGGCCAGTCGTGACTTTGTCTTCGAAGCCCTCGCCAACAGACAAGGTGCCTGAGACACGCGCGGCCAGTTTTTCTGCAAAACTGTCGTACACCTTGGCATGAACATAAAAACGGTTGGTGCACACGCAGGTTTGTCCGGCATTACGGTATTTGGAAACCATCGCACCTTCGATCGCCGCGTCGATGTCCGCATCTTCAAACACGATAAAGGGCGCGTGTCCACCAAGCTCCAAGGACATTTTCTTGATGCTGGGTGCGCTTTGCTGCATCAGGATTCTTCCAACTGGCGTAGAGCCTGTGAAAGTGAGCTTTCTGACAGTCGGGCTTGTGCACAGGACTTTGCCGATTGCGATGGACTGTTCGCTATCTGCGGTGAGGATGTTCAGAACACCTGCAGGAATACCTGCCTGTTCAGCCAGAACCGCGAGGGCGAGTGCTGAGAGGGGGGTCTGTTCCGCGGGTTTGAGCACGATCGTGCAACCCGCTGCCAGCGCGGGGGCGACTTTGCGCGTGATCATGGCGGTTGGAAAATTCCATGGTGTGATCGCAGCGCATACGCCGATCGGCTCGCGCAACACCAGCATACGGTTGGTCGCGATCGGCGCAGCGATCGTGTCACCCATTACGCGCTTGGCTTGCTCGGCGAACCATTCGACAAAGGAGGCGCCATAGGCGATTTCACCTTTCGCCTCAGGAAAGGGTTTGCCTTGCTCGATGGTCATGATGCGCGCCAGATCATCCGTGTTGGCATTGATCAAGTCGAACCACTTGCGCAAAATAATTGAACGCTCCTTGGCAGTGCGCGCGCGCCAAGCTGGAAACGCGGCGCTTGCGGCATCGATGGCTAATTGGGCCTGCTCGGCGCCTAGGTTCGCGACGTGTGCGATATGCGCACCTGTCGCAGGATTGTCCACGGCGAACATCTCACCATTTTTGGCATCGACCCATTTTCCGTTCAGGTAAGACTGCGAGCGTAGCAAGTCAGGGTTATTCAACTTCATGGGGAATACTGCGCGATCCATTTCTTCTCCAGCTTTAGACTATTAATGTGAACAATGCGTCAATTTCGCTTTATTCTAGTGCAGCGACGACCGGTCGTGCTGCTCCGTACTTGTTCTTCATACGGGCGCGTTTGGCTGCCGCCCCATGATTCCCGGATGATCCTGATAGAAATCGACTAAATGTTGCACCACGCGTTGCGGGTGATCTTCAATGATCAGGGTGTGTCGATCCAGAGGATTGATCAATGCGGTTTGTTCCAGTTGGCTCCGTATCCAACTCATTAATCCCTCCCAGAATGCCGTGCCGACCAAAATGACCGGGCCTGGGGGGATTTTCCCCGTTTGCATCAAGGTGACTGCCTCAAAGAGCTCATCCAATGTTCCAAAGCCGCCTGGCAACACGACATAGGCGAGGCTATGCATGAAAAATGTCGCTTTGCGAGAGACAAAATGCTGAAAAGGCAGGCTGATGGTCTGAAATTCGTTGTGTTTGGACTCTTTTGGCAGCTTGATATGCAAACCAACGCTGGTGCCACCCGCCTCGTAAGCACCTTTATTGGCAGCTTCCATGATGCCGGGCCCGCCTCCTGCGATGATCGTAAAGCCGGCCATTGCCAAACCTCGGGCGATTTCTTCGCTTGTGGCGTAATGGGGGGAGTCTTTTTTGATCCTGGCGCTACCAAAGATGCTGATTGCGGGGCCAATCTTGGCCAGAGTGTCGGCTGCGTGCAGCATCTCTGACATAATTTGGGTTGTTTGCTGGACTGCCGGCGAAACTACTTCTTCTTTGTGGCCCATGAAAAAAACCTTGTTGCTAGTAGATGGATCGAGTTATTTGTATCGTGCCTTTCACGCCATGCCTGATTTACGCAACGCGCAGGGTGAGCCGACGGGCGCCATCTATGGCGTCGTCAACATGATGCGCAAAATGCTGCATGACTATCAGGCGCAGTATGCCGCATGTGTGTTCGATGTGCGAGGCAAGACCTTTCGTGAAGACTTATACCCAGAATATAAGTCACATCGCCCCCCGATGCCTGAGGATCTGGCCGCCCAGATCGAACCGATTCATGAGGCGATTCGTGCCATGGGTTGGACGGTGCTCGGTGTGGAGGGCGTCGAAGCCGATGATGTCATCGGTACTTTGGCCCATTGGGCGACAGATCACGATGTTCACACCATTATTTCCACGGGTGACAAGGACTTAGCCCAACTTGTCACACCTCACGTGACTTTGGTCAATACCATGTCCAATGAGCGACTCGACCCAAGCGCCGTCGTGCGTAAATTTGGTGTCGGGCCCGAGCGCATTGTGGATTACCTGATGTTGGTGGGGGATACGGTCGATAACGTACCCGGGGTTCAAAAAGTGGGACCTAAAACGGCTGCCAAATGGATCGACGAGTACGGCTCAGTCGATGCCTTGATCGAGCGCGCAGGTGAAATCAAAGGTGTCGCAGGTGAAAATTTGCGCGCCGCCATCCCCCAATTTCCGCTTACCCGTGAATTACTCACGGTCAAAATCGATTGCGACTTGAGTCAGATTGTCCCCAACATCGAGATGCTCTCACCCAAAAGTCCGGACAAAGAGGCGCTTCTCAAATTGTACGAGCGCTATGGATTCCGTTCCTGGCTGCGTGAGTTGACAGGCGACCAGGAGCGCGTTCCCGCAGGAGACTCGCGAGCCCCTGTGGAGGCTGCCAAACCTGCCGCACCAGAGCATAAGCGCTATGAAATGGTCACGGACAAGGCGACCCTGGAGGCCTGGCTTGAAAAGATCCGCGCGGCCGAGTGCGTGGCGCTGGATACCGAGACGACTTCGCTGGATGCCATGCAGGCGCGTTTAGTCGGAATATCTCTTTCGGTCGAGGCGGGCAGTGCTTGTTATATCCCCATGGGCCATCGTGGCACGGACGCTCAGGGACAGTTACCCAAAGAGGAAGTGCTGAGGCTGATGAAGCCCTGGCTGGAGGACTCAGGGGCCGCCAAGTTGTTGCATCATGCCAAGTACGATACGCATGTTTTCGCCAATGAAGGGATCGATTTGCAGGGCGTTGCGGACGACACCATGTTGCAAGCTTATGTGCTGGAGTCACACCGGGGTGTTGGACTCGACGAGTTATGCCAGCGCTACCTAGGGATCAAAGGCGTGACGTATGAGGAAATTTGCGGCAAGGGCGCGCATCAGATCGGTTTTGACCAGGTCGACCTTGAGCGGGCCACCCAGTACGCCTGTGAGGATGCTGATTTCACCATCCGCCTGCACCAGGTCCTACGCCCCAGTGTCCGGCAGGAACCCAAGCTTGAATTCATCTATCAACTGGAGATGCAAACTTCACGCGTGTTATACGAGATTGAGCGCACGGGAGTCGGTATCGACTCCGAAGAATTGGCGCGTCAAAGCCATGTGTTGGGCCAAGAACTTTTGTCGCTTGAACAGCGCGCCTATGAACTTGCGGGACAGCCTTTCAATCTCAATTCACCCAAACAACTAGGAGAAATCCTGTTTGGAAAGATGCAACTCCCGGTGGTGCGCAAGACTGCCGGTGGCGCCCCGTCGACCGACGAAGAGGTGCTCACAAAACTCGCAGAGGATTACCCACTGCCCAAGGTTTTATTGGAGTATCGCGGACTCGCCAAACTGAAGTCCACTTACACCGACAAACTCCCCAAAATGGTGAATCCCGCAACGGGCAGGGTGCATACGCATTACTCTCAGGCTTCGGTGATCACGGGACGTCTCGCATCGTCCGATCCGAATTTGCAAAATATTCCTGTGCGATCCGAGGCGGGTCGTCGTGTCCGTGAGGCCTTCATTGCCACAAAGGGCAAAATCGTTTCGGCGGACTATTCACAGATCGAATTGCGGGTCATGGCGCATGTGTCGAATGACGCAAATCTGCAAAAGGCATTCGCAGCAGGAGAGGACATTCACCGTGCGACCGCTTCCGAAGTCTTCGGTGTGCCCCTGGCGGAGGTCACGAGCGAACAGCGAAGGGCGGCCAAGGCGATTAATTTTGGTTTGATTTATGGCATGGGCGCCTTTGGGTTGGCCAGCAATCTCGGAATCACGAGAGATGCTGCCCAATCCTACATCGACCGCTATTTCGCCCGCTATCCCGGCGTGGCGCAATATATGGCTGAGACCAAGACACTTGCGCATGCTCAGGGCTTTGTCGAGACTGTTTTTGGTCGACGACTCTGGTTACTGGATATCAATGCCGCCGGCGCGCGTCGCGCAGGAGCAGAGCGTGCGGCCATCAATGCGCCTATGCAGGGTACGGCGGCCGATCTCATCAAACTTGCCATGGTAGCGGTGCAAAACTGGCTGCGAGATCAGCGTCTGCAAAGCAAAATCGTGATGCAGGTTCATGACGAACTGGTGCTGGATGTGCCCGATGACGAAATTGATCTGATCAAACAAAATCTGCCTCGTTTGATGTGTGAGGTTGCAAGCCTCAGAGTTCCTTTGGTCGCAGAGGTGGGGGTTGGTCCTAATTGGGAGCAGGCGCACTAATTCAAAAAGTGGTGTGCAGATAAGCGATGTAAATGTGCGATGTTCATGAGCGATGTTCATGAGCGAAGCACAATTGATTCGTGCATAAAAAAACCGCGCAGATGCGCGGTTTTTTCAAACGAGCTTTGTACTGATTTCAACGCACAGGCATGTGCTGCAAAGCCTGAATGCGGGCGGGGATAGGAGGGTGGGTGGCAAACATCGCACTGATACCACCACGACCAGCAATTCCCGAGGCCTCAAAGCTCTTGGGCAAGTCACCAGGCTCCAGGCCGCCCAGTCGAGCAAGCGCTCGGATCATGGGTTCGCGCGAGCTCAGCAATTGCGCCGAGCCAGCATCCGCACGGTACTCACGCTGACGGGAGAACCAGGCCACGATCAGGCTGGCGATAATGCCAAAAGCGATTTCGCAGACAATCACGGTGATGTAGTAGCCAGCACCGAGACCCTTGTCATTTTTAAGCAATACGCGGTCAACAAAGTAACCCACGATGCGTGCGAAAAACACCACAAAAGTATTCACCACACCCTGAATGAGGGTAAGCGTGATCATGTCGCCGTTGGCGATGTGCGCAACCTCGTGCGCCAGCACCGCTGATATTTCTTCTTCGGTCATGCCATCTAGCAAGCCTGTCGAAACTGCAACGAGAGAGTCGTTTCGAAAAGCTCCCGTTGCAAAGGCATTGGGCTCACCTTCATAAATCGCGACTTCGGGGCGACCGATTCCAGCGCGATCGGCGAGCTGGTGCACAGTATCGACCAGCCAAGCCTCGCGTGGGCCACCGGGTGCCTGAGGATTAATGACTTGGGCACCTGTGCTCCACTTTGCCATGGGTTTGCTGATCAGCAAGGAGATAATCGAACCAGTAAAGCCCACGATCAACGAAAAGATCAACAGCATCTGAACGTTCAGACCCTGTTCAGTAATGAACCGATTCACACCCAGAATGCTCAGCGTCACGCTCAGCACGAGCATGACCGCAAGGTTGGTAATGAGAAATAGAACGATTCTTTTCATGTTTGTTTGTTTAACTGTTTGTTGAAAGTTAAAGGGAATGACAACCAACGGCACAGAGTGTAACTGTGACAATCAGGGATTTAAAGAGTTCCCTGTGGGACCTTCTAGCCCATCTCCCATCGCAGTCCGGTACCACTCGTGAAAATGTTGCATTCCGTCTTCCATGGGTGACTGGTAAGGTCCGGTCTCAGAGACGCCGCGCGCAAGCAACGCTCGCCTTCCCGCATCCATGCGCTCGGCGATTTCGTCATCCTCGATCGCGGTTTCCATATAGGCTTCACGCTGAGCTTCAACAAATTCGCGTTCGAACAGCGCGATTTCCTCAGGGTAGTAAAACTCAACAATGTTGACCGTTTCCTGGGGTGATTTCGGGTAAAGCGTTGAAAGTACCAGCACATGAGGATAGAGCTCAATCATATGCGTGGGAAAGTAAGTGACCCAGACCGCTCCAAAATCAGGCTCGCGCCCCTGACGGAATTGGAGCAACTTTTCATGCCATGTTTTGTACGCAGGCGAGCCGGGTTGAGACAGCGCGCGATGCACGCCCACTCGCTGCATGCTGTATTGCTCGGAAAACTCCCATGACAGGTCGTCACAGGTCACAAAGTGGCCCAAACCCGGGTGAAACGGCGCGACATGGTAATCCTCGAGATAAACCTCGATAAAAGTTTTCCAGTTGTAATTGCACTGGTGTACTTCGACATGATCCAGGACGTAATCGGAAAAGTCGAACTCGGGACGCGTAAACAGACTGCCGATGTCTTGAACCGGATCTCGTGGTCCTTCGAACAGCAAGCCGTGGCAATCCTTGATTGGAAAACGTTCCAAGTTCAGACAGGGTTTGTCATCGAACTGGGGCGCTCCCAAGAGCTGACCTTTCTTGTCATAGGTCCAGCGATGCAGGGGGCATACGATGTTGCCGCCCGTACCCACAAGATTGCCATGGGTATTGACATGACCCGCCACGTTGCCGGTTTTTCCGCCCAGCATCAATGCTTGCCGGTGTCGACAGACATTGGAGAGCAGTTCGACGCCATTTTCGCCGCGCACGAGTATGCGCCCATTGTTTTCATGGGACAAACTACGCCAGTCTCCGGGGTTGGGCACACCTTTGTGGTGCCCGACATACAAGGAGGACTGTTTAAAAATGTTAGCTTGCTCGCGTGCAAAAAGCGCTTCGTCAAAATAAGAACTGACGTGCAGCTGGGTGCGAGCCGGGGCTAAATGCACCATCCGACCAATGTCGGTCATGATTCCCTCCGCATGGAAGCATGCCAGGGTGATGAATGACACTCTGGCGCGAAGAAAAATCGGTTTGGCCGATCACCATAATAAAGACCGGATTGTAACCCAAGCTAAAAGGTGGTCAGCACCCTGTGATCTCGTACAATTACGCTTTATTTATCAGTTTGCACTGGCACGCCCGTTGAACGGGCCTTCCTCTCCTTTGGAGTTACGTTTGATCAAGCCCAGCAAAGCAGCCTCTGCTGTGAACCCGGAGGCAACCTCGCCCGACAGCACAGGGGCCTCATCTCCAGCGTCGGCGGTTGAGTCGACCCCTTCCGACTTGCCCCAGGATTTTGAAACAGCGCTGGCCCAGTTGGAGGCGCTCGTGGCACAAATGGAGTCTGGCGAGCTGCCACTCGAGGAGTCTCTGGCCGCGTATCGCCGAGGCGTGGCTCTGACACGCGTGTGTCAGGAGCGCCTGTCGCAGGCTGAGCAACAGATCAATGTGCTCGAGGCAGGCCTGTTGCGACCCTTCGACGCGACGGATCGCCAATCAGAATGAGCGCCGTGTTACCTTCTTTTTCTACGTGGCTGGGTGCCCGAGCAGCGCATATCGAGCATGTTCTGGACAAGGAGATGCCACAGGTCGATATCATTCCCGCTCGTTTGCATGAGGCCATGCGCTACGCTGTGCTCGGGGGAGGCAAACGGGTCCGGGCCGCATTGGTCTATGCAGCCGGTTATGGATGCGCTGACAATCAAAGTGGAAATCCTGCATTCGAGCGTGCGCTCGACTGCGCCGCCGCCGCGGTCGAGCTCGTGCATGCCTATTCCTTGGTGCATGATGATTTGCCCTGCATGGACGATGATTCGCTGCGGCGCGGTCAGCCAACAGTGCATGTGCGCTTCGATGAGGCGACCGCGCTGCTTGCGGGTGACGCGCTTCAGCCGCTGGCTTTTGATTGTCTCGCTCAAATGCCTGTTGCGCCTGAAAAAATTGTCCAAGCAACACAGACACTTGCACAGGCAGCCGGTAGTCTTGGGATGGCTGGCGGTCAGGCCATCGACCTCGAAAGTGTCGGAAAGGTTTTATCGCAAGATGCTCTTCAGCACATGCATTCTCTGAAAACGGGTGCGTTATTGTCTGCGAGCGTGATGTTGGGGGGATTGGCGGCCGGTGCGGACGGGCCGCAACAGGGTGCTTTGACACGCTATGCCAAGGCGATGGGCCTGGCTTTCCAGGTGGTCGATGACGTACTGGATGTGACTGCCGACACTTCTAAGTTAGGTAAAACAGCTGGCAAGGATGCTGCTGCGAACAAGCCGACTTACGTGACGCTCTTGGGTCTTGAGTCTGCTCAGATCATGGCAAAAAAATTACATCGGGAAGCGATTGAAGCAATCGCGCCCTTGGGCGAATCTGGGCGCTATTTGGCCGGACTCGCGGATTTCATTGTGTTGCGTGATCATTGACGAGAAATATGGCTACAGATTTGCTTGATCGAATTGAAAAACCTGCGGACCTCAAGG
>JACCED010071675.1_pt1 | contig 14639 bp, 8 predicted proteins | sample 7455021 | NCBI WGS metagenome assembly JACCED01 (sample SAMN15323456, study PRJNA562643) | freshwater metagenome | isolation source: river surface water | place: USA:Blue River Watershed | collected 2017-08-19 | reverse complement strand
TCGAGAGCTTGAGCAGTGAGGCGCCAAGGGCTTCCTGCGAACCCTGCACGTCGGCCTTGACGATGATCGGCAGCACCTTGACTTCGCCCGCCGACATGTCGGTGAACATGTTTTCCAGCTTGGCGGCTTGCTGCTTGGCCAGCTTGGTGTTGCGGAACTTGCCAGCGCGGTAGGTCGCGATTTCGCGGGCACGGCGCTCGTCGGCCATGACCATGAAGTCGTCGCCGGCCTGCGGCACTTCGGCCAGGCCCTGGATCTCCACCGGAATGGACGGACCGGCTTCCTTGGTCGGCTTGCCGTTTTCGTCGAGCATGGCGCGCACGCGGCCATAGGTCTGGCCGGCCAGCACCACATCGCCGACCTTGAGCGTGCCCGACTGCACCAGCACCGTGGCCACCGAGCCGCGGCCCTTGTCCAGGCTGGCTTCGATGACCAGGCCCTTGGCGGCGGCATCGACCGGCGCCTTGAGTTCCAGCACTTCGGCCTGCAGCAGCACCTGCTCAAGCAGCTCGTCCACGCCCATGCCGGTCTTGGAGGACACGGCCACGAAGGGCGATTCGCCACCGAATTCTTCGGGCACCACTTCTTCGGCGATCAGCTCGGCCTTGACCTTTTCGATGTTGGCATCGGGCTTGTCGGCCTTGGTCATGGCGACCACGATCGGCACACCGGCCGCTTTCGCGTGCTTGATGGCTTCCTTGGTCTGCGGCATGACGCCGTCATCGGCCGCGCACACCAGGATGACGATGTCGGTGGCCTGCGCGCCACGGGCACGCATGGCCGTGAAGGCCTCGTGACCGGGGGTGTCGAGGAAGGACACCATGCCGCGCGGGGTTTCCACGTGGTAGGCGCCGATGTGCTGCGTGATGCCGCCGGCTTCGCCCGCGGCCACCTTGGCGCGGCGGATGTAGTCCAGCAGCGAGGTCTTGCCGTGGTCGACGTGGCCCATCACGGTCACGACCGGCGCGCGCGGCAGGGCTTCGGCCTGGGTCGCGCTGGCTTCTTCCTCGGTGAAGGCTTCCGGGTCGTCCAGCGCCGCCACCACCGCCTTGTGGCCCAGCTCTTCCACCACGATCATGGCGGTGTCCTGGTCGAGCGACTGGTTGATGGTGACCATCTGGCCCAGCTTCATGAGCTGCTTGATGACTTCGGAGGCCTTGATCGCCATCTTGTGGGCGAGCTCGGAGACGGTGATGGTCTCGGGCACGTGCACTTCGATGACGCGTGCCTCTTGCGGTGCGGCCTGTTGCTGCTCGTCGCGGTCGTCGCGGCCCTTGCGACCCTTGGGACCCGAGCGCCAGGCGTTGCGGCCCACGCCCCCCGAGGCATCGCCACGCGTGGGGATGGCCTTTTTCTTGGCCGGATCGCCGGCCCAGCTGGAAGACAGCTTGGCCGACTTGATTTCCTTGCCGGCACCAGGCCCGGAAGACGGGGCGGCGGCGGTGCGTGCACCCGCGCCGGGCGTGCCGGCGGGCTTGTGCAGCGTGCCCTTGACGGCCGGCTTGGCCTCGGTCTTGGGCTCTTCCTTCTTGGCCACCAGCACCTTCTTGGGCGCGTTCATCATGTTGCGGATGGCCTCGGCTTCGGCCAGGGCCTTGCGGCGGCGCTCTTCGAGCTCCTTGGCGCGGGCGGCTTCCTCGTCGGCGCGGGCCTTGGACTCGGCCGCGGCCTTGGCGGCGGCGTCCTCGCGGGCGCGCTTGTCCGCTTCAAGTTTGTCGGCGGCGGCCTGGGCCGCGCCGTCGTCGGCCGTGACCGCGGCGGGCTTGGCGGCCTGGGCGGCGGCGTTCAGGCTGGCGGCTTCGGCGCGGGCCAGGGCCTGGCGCTCGTCACGGCTGAGCGCACCGGCGTCGGCCTGGCCCAGGGCCTGCTCGGCGGCCGCCTGGGCGGCGCGTTCGGCGGCTTCGTCCTGCGCGCGCTGGCGGGCTTCGGCTTCTTCGCGCTGGCGGCGCTTTTCGGCCAGCTCTTCTTCCTGGCGGCGGATCAGCTCGGCCTGGCGGCGCGCTTCTTCTTCGCGGCGTGCGAGTTCGGCATGGTCGATCGCCGCTTCGCCGGCTTCGGGCGCCGCGGCTTCGTCTTCACGCTTGATGAGGGTGCGCTTTTTGCGCACCTCGACCTGGATCGTGCGGGCCTTGCCGCTGGCATCGGCCTGTTTGATCTCGGTGGTGGACTTCTTGGTCAGCGTGATCTTTTTGCGCTCGGCCGTGGCCGTGCCGTGGCTGGCCTGCAGGTAGCCCAGGAGCTTTTGCTTGTCCGACTCGGACAAGGGGTCCTGCGCGGACGCCTTGGCCACGCCGGCGGCGCGCAGCTGCTCGAGCAGGGTGTCGGCGGATTTCTTGAGTTCGCTGGCGAACTCGGCGACGGTGGTGCTGGTCATAGGGGTGTCAAGCCTCCATCAGTTCAGGCTTGGCCTGCAGCGAACCAGTGTTCGCGGGCTTTCATGATCAGGGCGGTGGCTTCTTCAGCGCTTTGGCCCGTGATCTCGGTCAGTTCGTCGGTGGCCAGATCGGCCAGGTCGTCGCGCGAATGCACACCGGCCTCGGCCAGCTTGGCAATGAGTTCGGTGGTCAGGCCCGGCAGGTCGCGCAGGTCTTGCGAGACGTCCTCGACGCTTTCCTCGCGGGCGATTTCCATCGTCAGCAGGGCATCCTTGGCGCGCGCGCGCAGTTCGTTGACGGTGTCTTCGTCAAAAGCCTCGATCTCCAGCATTTCGTGGATCGGCACATAGGCCACTTCTTCGAGGCTGGCGAAGCCTTCGGCGATCAGGATGTCGGCGATTTCCTCGTCCACATCGAGCTTTTCCATGAACAGGCCACGGATGGCCGTGGTTTCCTCGGCCTGCTTTTGCGCCGACTCGGCGGCGTCCATGATGTTGATCTTCCAGCCGGTCAGGTCGGAAGCCAGGCGCACGTTCTGGCCGCCGCGGCCGATCGCGATCGCGAGGTTTTCCTCGTCGACCACCACGTCCATGGCGTGCTTTTCTTCGTCGACCACGATGGACTGCACATTGGCCGGGGCCAGCGCGCCAATCACAAACTGGGCCGGGTCTTCGCTCCACAGCACGATGTCCACGCGCTCGCCGGCGAGTTCGTTGGTGACGGCGTTGACGCGGGTGCCGCGCACGCCCACGCAGGTGCCGATCGGGTCGACGCGCTTGTCGTGCGAGAGCACGGCGATCTTGGCGCGCGAGCCGGGGTCACGGGCGCAGGATTTGATCTCGAGCAGGCCCTGCTCGATCTCGGGCACTTCCTGGCGGAAGAGTTCGATCATGAACTCGGGGGCCGAACGCGACAGCAGGATGGGGGCGCCGCGCAGGGTCAGGTCCACGTCCATGATCATGGCGCGCACGCGGTCGCCGTTGCGCAGGTTTTCCTTGGGGATCATCTCGCCGCGGCGCAGGCGGCCTTCGACGCGGCCCGATTCGCAAATGATGTCGCCCTTGTCCATGCGCTTGACGGTGCCGACAAAAATCTTTTCGCCGCGCGACATGAACTCGTTGAGCAGCATTTCACGCTCGGCGTCACGGATTTTCTGCAAGATGACCTGCTTGGCCGCCATGGCGCCGATGCGCCCGATCGGCACGGACTCGACCGGCTCTTCGATGTACTCGTCGACTTCGATATCGGCGATCTGCTCCTGCGCTTCAAACAGCAGGATTTCCTGCTCGGGCAGCTGCAGGCCGGCTTCGTTGGGGACCACGTGCCAGCGGCGGAAGGTTTCGTAGTTGCCGGTGTCGCGGTCGATCGCGACGCGGATGTCCACCTCGCCCTCGTAGAGCTTTTTGGTGGCCTGGGCCAGCGCGGCCTCGACGGCACCGAACACGACGTCGCGCTCGACGTTTTTCTCGCGCGAGATGGCTTCCACCAGCATCAACAGTTCGCGGTTCATGACTCGACTCTCCTATTCCATCTGGGCCCTCGCGGGCCCGCTAGCCAATCTTGTGACACCGGGGCGGGCCCGGTACGGTTCAACCTTGTTCCTTGGGCTTGCGGCCCTTGAAATCGACCACGGCCGCCAGGCGCGCCTCGCGCAGCTCATCCAGCGTGAAACCCAGCACCTGCACCGGTGCGGGCTCGCGTTTTTTGCTCACGCGCGCGCCGGGCTTGGCCTCGGGCGCATCGCTCCAGATGATCTGCCAGCCGGTGCCCGCGGCGTCGCGCTCGAGCGTGCCACGGAACTTCTTGCGGTTGGCATGCACCAGGCCGCCGGCCGCTTCGCCCAGCGGCGCCTTGAGCGTGATGTCGACCAGCTCGCCGGCGAAGCGTTCAAAATCCTGTTCGTGGCGCAGCGGTCGGTCGATGCCCGGCGAGGACACCTCCAGGCGCTTGTAATCGACGCCATCGACTTCCAGCGCAAACTGCAGCTGGCGCGTGACTTTCTCGCAATCCTCGACCGTGACAAACTGGTCCGCCGGCGCCTGTGGCGTCCAGGGCAGATCGATGGTGATGCGCAGCAAGCCGCCGGCGGAGCGCTCGATCTCCACCAGGTCATATCCCAGTCCGGTCACGGTCTCGACGGCAATCTGCTGCAGGCTCACAGGTGAGGGTTTTCCAGGCAATTCAAATGGATCGACCAAAAAAAACGGGCGGTGAGAACCCGCCCGTTTGGTCGTGAAGTCGGTATTCTAGCCCAAAAAATCGGCTAAGTGCGTGATTTCACTTGGGAAATGCCCGGTGCGGCCCCCTTCAGGCCGCCGGATCGGCAAACGCCGCCAGCAGCGCCTGGGTGTAGGGGTGGCGGGGCCGGCCCAGCACAGACTCGGCCGGCCCAGCCTCCACCACCTCGCCGCCCTGCAGCACCAGCACCTCGTGCGCCATGGCGCGCAGCACGTCGAGGTCGTGGGTGATCAGCAGGTAGGCCATGCCGCGACGCCGCTGCAGGTCCTGCAAGAGCCGCAGGATTTGCCGCTGTACCGTGACGTCGAGCGCGCTCGTCGGCTCATCAAGCACCAGCAGCTCGGGTTCGACGATGAGCGCGCGCGCCAAGGCGATGCGCTGGCGCTGGCCACCGGAAAACGCATGCGGGTAACGGCCCAGCAGACCCGGGAAGGCCTCGGGCGTGAGGCCGACCTCGGTCAGCGCGGCCAGCACGCGCGTTCGCACCTCGGCCTCGGGCAGCTGCGGTTGGTGCAGGCGCAGGCCCTCGGCGACGGTTTCTCCCACGGTGCGGCGCGGCGAGAGGCTGCCAAAGGGGTCCTGGAACACCACCTGGATGCGCCGACGCAAGGGGCGGTCGGCCTCGGTGCGGCCCTGCCACCGACGGCCCGCGACCTCAAGCATGCCGCTGAAGGGCTGCAGGCCCAGCACCGCCTGCGCGAGCGTGGTCTTGCCCGAACCCGACTCGCCCATCACCCCCAGGGTGCTGCCCCTGCGCAGCGTGAAACTGGCTCCGCGCAGTGCCTCGAAGCGGCCCTGACGGAACCAGCCACGCCAGCCGGCCTGGGCCACGGGGTAGGCCACGGCCAGGTCCTGCGCGAACAGCACCGGGGCCGCGCCATCGGGCGCGGACGCCAGGCCTTCGCGGTCCGGGCGACTGCCCAGCAGCTCGCGGGTGTAGGGGTGTTGCGGCCGCGCGAACAGGGTGTCGCGATCGCCCTGCTCCACCAGTTCGCCGCGGCACATGACCGCCACCCTTTGCGCGAAATGGCGCACCAGCGCGAGGTCGTGCGTGATCAGCAGCACCGCCATGCCGGTGCGCTCCTGCAGCGCGCGCAGCAGCGAGAGCATTTGCAGCCGCAGGTTAGCGTCGAGTGCGGTGGTCGGCTCGTCGGCCAACAGCAGCTTGGGCTCACAGGCCAGGGCCATGGCGATCATGGCGCGCTGGCGCTGGCCACCCGAGAGCTGGTGCGGGTAGCTGCGCGCGCGCCGCTCGGGCTCACCCATGCCCACCTCGCGCAGCAGCGCGAGCACGCGCGCCGCGGCGTCGGGCGCGGGCAGGCCGCGCTTGAGCTGCAGCACCTCGGCGATCTGCTGGCCGATCGTGAGCAAGGGGTTGAGCGCGGTCATGGGTTCCTGGAACACCATGGCGATCTCGTCACCGCGGATCTGGCGCATCTCGCGCTCGCTGCATGCGAGCAGCTCACGCCCCTGCCAGCGCACCGAGCCGCCAAGCTGCGCGCCCTCGATCAGGCGCAGCAGGGCCAGCGCCGTGACCGACTTGCCCGAGCCCGACTCGCCCACCAAGGCCAGGCGCTCGCCGGGCTGCAGCTGCAGGTCGATGCCGCGCACCACTTCGTTCGCTCCGAAGGCGACGCGCAGACCGCGGATGTCGAGCAGCGCGGGGCTCATGCCTGCGCCTTTCTCGGGTCGAGCGCGTCGCGCAGCGCGTCGCCCATGAAGGTCAGCAGCAGCAGCGTGAGCACCAGCACGGCAAAGGTGGACAGCGAAATCCACCAGGCGTCCAAATTGTTTTTGCCCTGCGCGAGCAGTTCACCGAGCGAGGGCGTGCCCGGCGGCACGCCCAGGCCCAGAAAGTCGAGCGAGGTCAGCGCCAGGATCGCGCCGCTCATGCGGAAGGGCAAAAAAGTCACGACCGGCGTGAGGCTGTTGGGCAGCACATGGCGCCAGATGATCGCGGCATTCGACAGGCCCAGCGCGCGCGCAGCCCGCACGTAGTCGAGCTGGCGGTTGCGCAGGAATTCGGCGCGCACATAGTCCGACAGCCCCATCCAGCCGAACAGGCTCAGCAGCACCAGCAGCAGCGCGATGCTGGGGTCGAACACGGCCGAGAAAATGATCAGCAAATACAGCTCGGGCATGGCGCTCCAGACCTCGATGAAGCGCTGGAACACGAGGTCGGTCTTGCCGACAAAAAAGCCCTGCAGCGCGCCGGTGAGCACACCCAACAGCACGCCCGTGGCCGTGAGCGCCAGCGCAAACAGCACGGAGATGCGAAAACCGTAGAGCAGCCGCGCCAGCACATCGCGCCCGCGGTCGTCGGTGCCCAGCCAGTTGCGTGCGCTGGGCGGCGCGGGGTTGGGCGTGGGCGCGAAATAGTCGAGCGTGCTGTGGTGGTAGGGGTTGGGCGCGCGCAGCGCCCAATTGCCGGGCCGCGCCAGTTGCTGCTGGATGAAGGGGTCGAGGTAGTCGGTCGGCGTCTCGAAGTCGCCGCCGAACACGGTTTCGGGCAGGTCCTGCACCACCGGGACGTGCCACTGGCCTTCGTAGCGCACGAGCAGGGGCCGGTCGTTCGACAGCAGCTCGGCCACCAGGCTCAGGCCGACCAGCAGGAGAAAAAGCACCAGGCTCGCCAAGCCCAGCCAGTGCTGGCGAAAGCGGTCCCAGGCGCGGCGCGCCGGCGACAGGTGGGCGAGGTCGGGGGGGCTCATGGGGCGAACTTCACGCGCGGGTCGACCCAGACGTAGCACAGGTCGCTGACGAGCTTGGTGAGCAAGCCGATCAGGGTGAACAAATACAGGGTGCCCAGCACGACCGGGTAATCGCGCCGGATCACCGACTCGTAGCTCAGCAGGCCCAGGCCGTCGAGCGAGAACAGGGTTTCGATCAGCAGCGAGCCGGTGAAGAAAGCGCCGATGAAGGCCGCCGGAAAACCGGTCACGATGGGGATCAGCGCGTTGCGCATGACGTGGCGCCAGAGCACGCGCCGCTCACTCAGCCCCTTGGCGCGCGCGGTCAACACGTACTGCTTGCGGATTTCTTCCAGAAACGCGTTCTTGGTCAGCATGGTGGTCACCGCAAAGGCGCCCAGCACGCTGGCGGTGACCGGCAGCGCGATGTGCCACAGGTAGTCCAGCACCTTGGCGCCCCAGGACAGTTGCTCCCAGTTCGAGGACGTCAGGCCGCGCAGTGGAAACCACTGCAGCTGGCCGCCAAACACCACCAGCAGCGCGACGCCCAGCACAAAGCCCGGGATCGCATAGCCCACCAGCACGACCAGGCTGCTGACGGTGTCGAAGCGGCTGCCCGCGCGCACCGCCTTGGCGATGCCCAGCGGCACCGAGACGAGGTAGCTCAAAAGAAATGTCCACAGGCCCAGGCTGATCGAGACCGGCAACTTCTCGCGGATCAGGCTCCACACGTCCTTGGGGTAGAAAAAGCTCTTGCCCAGGTCGAAGCGGACGTACTGGCCGAGCATGCGCACAAAGCGCTCGCTGGCGGGTTTGTCGAAACCGTAAAAGGCTTTGATCTCTTCGATGCGCTGGGCGTCCACGCCCTGGCGGCCGCGGTAACCGGCGCCGCCCGCAGCCGCGCCCTCGCCGCCCGCATCGCGCCCCTGCAACTGCGCCACCATCTGCTCGACCGGACCGCCGGGCACAAACTGGATGACGACAAAGGTCATGAGCAAGACGCCCAGCAGCGTGGGCACCATGAGCAAGAGGCGTTTGACGATGTAGGCCAGCATCTCAGTGCCCCTGGATGCCCGGCTGCGACCACCAGGTGCTGGTGACCCAGGCCTCGGGCTGGTAGTGACGGGGGGGGGCCTCGGGCCGGCCGAATTTGCCGGCGCGCCAGGCCACGCGGTGCACCGCGCCATACCAGTGCGGCACCGCATAGTGGCCATGGCGCAAGACGCGGTCGAGCGCGCGCAGCGCCGCCACCAGCTGCGGCCGCGTCTGCGCGGTCACCACCCGGTCGAGCAGCGCATCGACCACCGGGTCCTGCACGCCGATCACATTGCCCGAACCTTCGGTGCGCGCCGCCCGGGAGCCAAAGCGCTCGAGCAGCTCGGTGCCAGGCGCCTCGCCGCCCACGGTGCGGTGGCTGATGATGTCGAAGTCGAACACATCGAGCCGCTTTTGCAGCAGCGCGAAGTCGATGACCTTGTAGCGCACCTCGAAGCCGAGTTTTTCGAGGTTTTTCGCATAGGGGGTGACCACGCGGCCCATGCCGCCGGCGTTGTCGAGGAACTCCAGCACAAAGCCCTCGCCGCGCGCATTGCGCAGCTTGCCACCCTGCACCGTCCAGCCCGCCTGCGCCAGCAGGTCGCGCGCGCGGCGCAAATGGTCGCGCAGCGTGTGGCCCGAGGCCGGGTCCAGCGCGGTGGCGGGCGGCTGCGGCACCGGCTGATCAAAGACGGCAGCGGGCAGGCGCGTGCGCCAGGGCGCCAGCAAGGCCAGCTCGTCGGCGCCCGGCAGGCCCTTGGCCTCGAAGTCACTGGCCACGAAAAAGCCCCGCACCCGGGTGTAGGCGTTGTAGAAGAGCTGGCGGTTCATCCACTCGAAATCCATGGCCAGGCCGATCGCCTCGCGCACACGCGAGTCTTGGAATTTTTCGCGCCGCGTGTTGAACAAAAAGCCCTGGAAATCGCCCGCATTGCCGTGGCGCAGCTCGGCCTTGCGCAGCTCGCCGCGCTCGAACTGGCGCCCCGCATAGGCGCGGGCCCACTCGCGCGCGATGAAGGCCTGGATGTAGTCGAACTCGCCGGCCTTGAAGGCTTCGAGCTGCGCCGTGCTGTCCTTGTAGAGCTTGTAGCTGATGCGGTCGAAGTTGTAGAGGCCACGGCGCACCGGCAACTCGCGCGCCCAGTACTGCGGATCGCGCACATAGCCGATGTCGCGTCCGAACACCACCGGCCCGACACGGTAGGGGCCCGAGCCGATCGGCACCTCGGTCACCAGCTGGTCGAGCGGCTTGTGCCCCGCCCCCTCGCGGCCCCAGGCGCGGCTGAAAACCGGCAGACTGCCCACGATCAAGGGCAGCTCGCTGCTCGGTCGCACGAAATCAAAGCGGATGCGCCGCTCGCCCTCGACCACCGCCGCGCGCACCTCGCTGAAATAGGTGCGGTACTGCGGCGCGGCCGCCTTGCTGGTCAGGCGCTCGAAACTGAAGCGCACGTCCTCGGCCAGCACCGGCTCGCCGTTGTGGAAACGCGCGGCCGGGTGCAGCTCGAAGGTGACCGATGTCTTGTCGGGCGCCACCTGCACATCGCGCGCCAGCAGGCCGTAGGCCGTGGTCGGCTCGTCCATCGTGCCAGTGAGCAGGGTGTCGAACAGCAGCGCGGACAAGCCCGGCGGTGCGCTGCCCTTGAGGGTGAAAGGGTTGTACTTGTCGAAGTTGGACTGGCGCGTGGGCGGCACCAGCACGATCTCGCCGCCCTTGGGCGCCTGGGGGTTCACGTAGTCGAAGTGGGTGAAAGCGGCCGGGTACTTGATGTCACCGAACTGCCCATAGGCGTGCGCGGCCCACAGCGGCATGGCCGCCAGAGCCCACCCACACCCCCAAGCGAAAGCGGCCCAGCGGCCCCAGAGACTGCGCATGCGACAATTCTGCCCAGTTTTTTTCCGAAAGAAGATCGCGATGACGACAAAAACAGGTTTCCTCGCCGGCAAGAAATTGCTGATCACGGGCGTGCTCTCCAACCGCTCCATCGCCTATGGCATCGCCAAGGCCTGCCACGCCCAAGGGGCCGAGCTGGCCTTCAGCTATGTGGGTGAGCGCTTCAAGGACCGCATCACCGAGTTCGCGGCCGATTTCGACTCCAAGCTGGTGTTCGACTGCGATGTGGGCAGCGACGAGCAGATCGCGCAGCTGTTCAAGGACCTGTCGGCCACCTGGCCCAAGATCGACGGTTTCGTACACGCCATCGGCTTTGCTCCGCGCGAAGCGATTGCCGGCGACTTCCTCGACGGCCTGTCGCGCGAAGCGTTCAAGATCGCGCACGACATCAGCGCCTACAGCTTCCCGGCCATGGCCAAGGCCGCCCTGCCTTACCTGAACGACAACTCGGCCGTGCTGACCTTGTCGTACCTGGGCGCGATCCGCACCGTGCCCAACTACAACACCATGGGCCTGGCCAAGGCCAGCCTGGAAGCTTCGGTGCGCTACCTGGCCGAGTCGCTGGGTAGCCAGGGCCGCGGCCTGCGCGCCAACGGCATCTCGGCCGGCCCGATCAAGACCCTGGCCGCCAGTGGCATCAAGGGCTTCGGCAAGATCCTGTCGGTGGTGGCCGAGAACTCGCCGATCCGCCGCAATGTGACGATCGACGATGTCGGCAATGTGGCGGCCTTCCTGCTGTCCGACCTGGCCGCAGGCGTGACCGCCGAGATCACCTATGTGGACGGCGGCTTCAGCCAGGTGGTGGGCGGCATCGCCGAGCCTGTGGGCGACGCGGCTTGAGTCAGCCCTTTACGCCCACGAAAAAAGCGGCCCCGGCCGCTTTTTTCTCGTCTGTTGAAAAGGCTCAGGCCTTCACGCAGTCCGCGTAATACCGCTTCTTGCCGTCCTCGCCCACGATTTCCACCAGGCCGTGGATGTCGGTCTCAAAGCCCGGGCACTCCAGGTTGAACTGGCGCGCGAACTTGAGGTAGTCAACGATCTTCTTGTTGAACACCTCGCCCGGGATCAAGAGCGGAATGCCCGGCGGGTAAGGCGTCACCAGGCCCACCGTGATGCGTCCTTCCAGGTGATCGATCTCCACGCGCTCGGTCTTGCGGCGCGCGATGTGCGCATAGGCGTCGGCCGGGGTCATGGCCGGCGTCAGGTCCGACAGGTACATCTCGGTCGTCAGGCGCGCGATGTCGTAGCGGGCGTACATCTCGTGCACGTGCTGGCACAGGTCGCGCAGGCCCATGCGCTCGTAGCGCGGGTGCTTGGCGCAGAACTCCGGCATGATGCGCCACATCGGCTGGTTTTTGGCGTAATCGTCCTTGAACTGCTGCAAGGCCGTGAGCAGCGTGTTCCAGCGGCCCTTGGTGATGCCGATGGTGAACATGATGAAGAAGCTGTAGAGGCCCGTCTTCTCCACCACCACGCCGTGCTCGGTGAGGAACTTGCTGACGATCGAGGCCGGGATGCCGGTCTTGTCGAACTTGCCGTCCAGGTCCAGGCCCGGTGTCACGATGGTCGACTTGATCGGATCGAGCATGTTGAAGCCGTCGGCCAGCTGCTGACCAAAGCCGTGCCACTTGCTGGCCTTCTTGCGCGGGTCGTTGCGCAAAATCCAATCGTCGGCCTTGCCCACGCCTTCGTCGGCGAACTTCTCGGGGCCCCAAACCTTGAACCACCAGTCCTTGCCGTACTCCTCGTCGACCTTGCGCATGGCGCGGCGGAAATCCAGGGCTTCGGCAATGCTCTCTTCCACCAGCGCGGTGCCGCCGGGCGGCTCCATCATGGCGGCGGCCACGTCGCAGCTGGCGATGATGCTGTACTGCGGGCTGGTCGAGGTGTGCATCAGATACGCCTCGTTGAACAGCGGCCGGTCCAGCTTGGTATTTTGGGCGTCCTGCACCAGCACATGGCTGGCCTGGCTGATGCCGGCCAAGAGCTTGTGGATGGACTGGGTGGCGTAGACCATGGTGTCCTTGGGACGCGCGCGCTTCTTGCCCATCGCATGGTAGGGGCCGTAGAAAGGATGGAAAGCCGCATGCGGCAGCCAGGCCTCGTCGAAGTGCAGGTTCTCGACGTAGCCGTCGAGCATGCCCTTGATGGCCTCGGTGTTGTAGAGCACGCCGTCGTAGGTCGACTGCGTGAGCGTGAGGATGCGGGGCTTGACCTTCTTGCCGTCCACGCCCTTGAGCAGCGGGTTCTTCTTGATCTTGGCCTGGATCGCGGCCGGCTCGAACTCGCTCTTGGGGATCGGGCCGATGATGCCGAAGTGGTTGCGCGTGGGCTTGAGGAAGACGGGGATCGCCCCCGTCATGATGATCGAGTGCAGGATGGACTTGTGGCAGTTGCGGTCCACCACCACCACATCACCCGGCGCCACCGCGTGGTGCCAGACCATCTTGTTGGAGGTGCTGGTGCCGTTGGTCACAAAAAAGCAGTGGTCGGCGTTGAAGATGCGCGCCGCATTGCGCTCGCTCTCGCCAATCGCACCGTTGTGGTCGAGCAGCTGGCCCAGCTCTTCCACGGCGTTGCACACGTCGGCGCGCAGCATGTTCTCACCATAGAACTGGTGGTACATCTGGCCCACCGGGCTCTTCAAAAAGGCCACGCCACCCGAGTGGCCCGGGCAGTGCCAGGAATACGAGCCGTCCTCGGCGTAGTCCAGCAGCGCCTTGAAGAACGGCGGCTGCAGGCCTTCGAGGTAACTCTTGGCCTCGCGGATGATGTGCCGCGCCACGAACTCGGGCGTGTCCTCGAACATGTGGATGAAGCCGTGCAGCTCGCGCAGGATGTCGTTGGGCAGGTGCTGGCTGGTCTTGGTCTCGCCGTAGATGTAGATCGGCACATCGGCGTTCTTGCGGCGCACCTCTTCGATGAAGGCGCGCAGGTTCACCACCGCCGGGTCCAGGTCCGGGCCCGGCGTGAACTCCTCGTCGTCGATCGAGAGGATGAAGGCACTGGCGCGACTTTGCTGCTGGGCGAACTGCGAGAGGTCGCCGTAACTGGTCACACCCAGCACCTCAAAGCCTTCCGACTCGATCGCCTGGGCCAGGGCGCGGATGCCCAGGCCCGAGGTGTTTTCGGAGCGGTAGTCTTCGTCGATGATGACGATGGGGAAACGGAATTTCATGCTGGGCTGGCCGGCTGGGCCCCAATGAGGACAAACAGGCGCGAAGTGTAAGGAAAAAAGCGGTCGCTGCGGCCGCGCGACTGCAAGTTTGCTGCATTTGTGTGACGGATCCGTGGCCGGCTGCGGACCCGGAATCTCCTTCGAACACTGCTACAATGGCGGGCTCTGGAGCGGTGGATGAGTGGTTTAAGTCGCACGCCTGGAAAGCGTGTGTGGGTTAATAGCCCACCGCGGGTTCGAATCCCGCCTGCTCCGCCAGAAACCCAACAAAAAAGCGCCCGAGGGCGCTTTTTTGTTGCCACTGCGGCCAGAGACTCAGCGCACCACGGCGATCTGGTCGCGCTTGCCGCCCTTGTAGGTGTAGAGCGTCAGCGCACCGTTTTTGATGTCGCCCTTGGCGTCAAAGGCGATGGTGCCGGTGATGCCCTTGTAGCCATCGGTCTTGGCCAGCTCGGGCAGGTATTTGGCCGGGTCGGCGGACTTGGCGCGCACCATGGCGTCGACCATCACATTGACGGCGTCGTAGACATAGGGGGCATAGAGCTTGACGTCGTCGTTGAAGCGCTTTTTGTAGCGCGCGCCGAAATCGTCCATGCCCTTCTTGAGGTTGCCGTCGACACCGCCGGCCTCGGCGCAGACCACCTGGCCGTCGGCCATGGCATCGCCCGCGAGTTTGACGAGTTCGGTCGTGCAGATGCCGTCGCCGCCCATGAACTTGGCGTTGATGCCCAGCGACTTCATCTGGCGCATCATCGGACCGCCGACGGCGTCCATGCCGCCGAAGAACACCACATCGGGGTTCTTGGCCTTGAGGCTGGTCAGGATGGCCATGAAGTCCGAGGCCTTGTCGGTGGTGAACTCGTGGCCCACGATCTTGCCGCCGGCCGCGGTGGCGGCCTTCTTGAACTCGTCGGCCACGCCCTGGCCGTAGGCCGTGCGGTCGTCGATCACGGCGATCGATTTGGCTTTGAGGGTGTTGACCGCGTAGCGGCCCAGGGTGCCGCCCAGGTGCACGTCATCGGCCACCACGCGGAAGGTGGTCTTGAAGCCGTTGCGGGTGAATTTGGGGTTGGTCGCCGAGGGCGAAATTTGCGGGATGCCAGCGTCCGAGTAGATCTTGGAGGCCGGGATCGAGGTGCCCGAGTTCAGGTGACCCACCACACCGTTGACCTTGGAGTCCACCAGCTTTTGAGCGGCGGCGGTGCCCTGCTTGGGGTCGGCCGCATCGT
>JACCED010549781.1_pt1 | contig 14642 bp, 11 predicted proteins | sample 7455021 | NCBI WGS metagenome assembly JACCED01 (sample SAMN15323456, study PRJNA562643) | freshwater metagenome | isolation source: river surface water | place: USA:Blue River Watershed | collected 2017-08-19 | reverse complement strand
CGGTTCTCAAAAGTACTTGGCGGATCTGCCACGTATTGCCAGAGCCCGATTGCAAAGTTTGGGTATTGATCGGGTTTATGGGGGTGATATCTGCACCTTCAGTGATCCACGTTTTTATTCCTATCGGCGGGCAAACCCCACAGGACGCTTTGCCAGCTTGATTTGGTTGAATCCCAAGCCCTAAAAATCAAGCCTTCAGGGACGCCGTGAACGGCAAAACCGCATACAGCCTAGGGTTAGTGCTTATAACCCTAGAGGAATAATCGTCTGAGAATAGAGTGATACTGTTAAGTCTGTTTTACATCGTTTAAGAAGAACATCAAGATCATGAATTTGGGCAACTCGCCAAGCTTGGCTCCGCAATACATGGCATTAATCCCTCCTGAGAAGCTTTCTGAGATTCAAAAAAAATACTTCGAGGATTTGGGTAAGCTTGGCAAAGATCCCGCTGCAGTCGAAATTAAGGATCGCCGCTTTATGGGTGAGGCATGGCAAAACCCCTGGAGCAAAGCCTTGGTCTCAACCTATTTACTGAACTCACGTTATCTCAATGATCTAGTGCAAGCGGTACAAACGGACGCCAAGACTCGGCAACGCATTGAGTTTGCGACCAATCAAATGATTGATGCGTTATCACCAGCTAATTTCTTGGCCACCAATCCGGAAGCACTCGAGAACGTCTTAAAAACTCAGGGCCAATCGATCCAAAAAGGCATGCTCAATCTTTTGGAAGATCTTGGCCGGGGGAAGGTGAGCCAAACCGATGAAAGCGGTTTCCAAGTGGGTAAAAATCTGGCACAGACTGAAGGTGCCGTAGTTTTCCGCAATAAACTATTTGAGTTGATTCAGTACAAGCCTTTGACAGAGCAAGTGTATGAGCGACCATTTTTGATGGTGCCGCCATGCATCAATAAATACTACATTCTGGATTTACAACCCGATAACTCGGTAGTGCGTTACATGGTTAGTCAGGGACATACCGTGTTCTTAGTCTCCTGGAAAAATCCAGATGCTTCGATGGATCGCATCACTTGGGATGATTATGTTGGTCAAGGTGTGCTCGAGGCAATTCGGGTAACACAAGAGATTAGCCAACAAGAGAAGATCAATATATTGGGCTTTTGTGTCGGTGGCACTTTGGTCAGCACCGCGCTCGCAGTGCTCGCAGCACGTAAGCAAGAGTCGATTGAGAGTCTAACCTTACTCACCACTTTGCTTGACTTTACCGACACCGGCATCTTGGATGTCTTTATTGATGAGTCGCTTGTCAAATTACGCGAGCGCACCATCGGTGGCGCTGAAGGACGTTATGGTTTGCTCTCCGGTTTAGAGCTTGCCAATACTTTCTCATTCTTGCGACCGAATGAGTTGGTTTGGAACTATGTGGTTGATAACTATTTAAAAGGAAACTCGCCACCACCATTCGATCTGCTTTATTGGAATGGCGACTCGACCAATCTGCCAGGACCGATGTATTGCTGGTATCTACGCCATACCTACTTGCAAAATGATTTGGCAAAACCCGGAAAACTCAAAGTTTGCGGAGAGGCGGTTGATCTAAGCAAGGTTAAGGTACCCGCTTATATCTATGCATCACGCGATGATCACATCGTGCCATGGCACTCGGGTTATCAAAGCACCCAAATTCTGAAGGGGCCCATTCGCTTTGTGATGGGTGCCTCAGGGCATATTGCTGGAGTCATTAATCCGCCCCAGAAGAAGAAACGGCACTACTGGACCAATACCAATTTACCCAAGAAGGCCGATGATTGGCTTAAAGGTGCGCAAGAGATTGCGGGTAGTTGGTGGCCCGATTTCACGGAATGGATTTCTCAGTATGGTGGAAGAAAAATTTCTGCTCCCAAAGAGTATGGTGGCGGCAAATATAAGAAGTTAGTTGCTGCGCCCGGCACTTATGTGAAAGAAAAGGCGCAAAAAGTTTAATTGATGGAATTGCAAACAAGGAGATTGAAATGGCTCAACGTATTGCGTATGTAACCGGTGGAATGGGCGGAATCGGAACTGCCATCTGCCAACGTTTATCCAAAGGCGGATTTAAGGTGATCGCCGGTTGCGGCCCCAACTCACCTCGTAAAGATCGCTGGATCGCTGAACAAAAAGGATTGGGCTATGACTTCATTCCTTCAGAGGGTAATGTGTCCGATTGGGAGAGCACCAAAGCCGCATTTGAAAAAGTGAAAGCCGAGGTAGGTCGTGTTGACGTACTAGTCAATAACGCTGGTATTACACGTGACAGCGTCTTCCGAAAAATGACCCCAGAGGATTGGAAAGCAGTGATTGATACCAATCTCAACTCGCTCTTTAATGTCACCAAGCAAGTGATCGATGGCATGATCGATAACGGCTGGGGCCGCATCATCAACATTTCTTCGGTCAATGGTCAAAAGGGTCAGTTTGGTCAAACCAATTACTCAACTGCTAAAGCGGGTCTGCACGGATTTACCATGGCGCTTGCTCAAGAGGTGGCTAGCAAAGGCGTTACCGTTAATACAGTCTCACCCGGTTATATCGCTACTGATATGGTGAAGGCAATTCGGGAGGATGTGCTCGAAAAGATCATCGGCACCATTCCAGTGAAACGTCTAGGAACCCCCGACGAGATAGCCTCGATCTGCGCCTGGATTGCCTCGGACGACGGTGCATTCTCGACCGGTGCTGATTTCTCGGTCAACGGGGGTATCCATACCGGCTAAACTAGGGTAAATTCTGCATTGCAACATCGAGCAAGGGGAATAAACCATGGCTACACGAAATAAGAGGGTTGGCGAAGAACGGCTCATTAAGAAGTACCCCAATCGCCGTCTTTACGATACCCAAACGAGTACCTACGTTACCCTTGCCGATATCAAAGAACTGGTGATGGCATCTGAGAGCTTCAAAGTTCTGGATGCCAAAACCGACGAAGATCTAACCCGTAGCATTCTCTTACAAATCATCTTGGAGGAAGAGGCTTGCGGTATGCCTATTTTCTCGACCCAGATGTTGCAACAAGTGATTCGTTTCTACGGACACTCCATGCAAGGTTTGATGGGTAGTCATTTAGAGCGCACCATGCAGTCTTTCATGGACATGCATCACAAGTTGACTGAGCAATCCAAAACCATGACCGGTGGCGGTACCGAGGCTTGGACACAAATGATGAACTTGCAAAACCCCTTCATGCAAAATCTCATGACCAACTACATGGATCAAAGCAAAGAGTTGTTTCTGAAGATGCAAGAACAAATGCAAGGCTCTAGCAATCTCTTTACTGGTTTTCCGTTCACACCGAAACCAGAGAGGGCGGATAAAGATCCGCAATAAACTCGACGCAATCAATACTGCGTTGATATTTTCATATTCAGATAGGGCGTATTAAGTGGTTGCAAAAGTTGGCTTTGTTTCGTTGGGTTGTCCCAAAGCGCTCGTTGATTCTGAACTGATCCTAACGCAACTGAGTGCGGAAGGCTACGAGACCTCTAAAGATTATGCTGGTGCCGATTTAGTCATTGTTAACACCTGCGGGTTTATTGACTCGGCTGTTGAGGAAAGTCTTTCAGCCATTGGTGAGGCGCTCACCGAGAACGGTAAAGTGATCGTTACTGGCTGCTTGGGCGCCAAGAAAAATGCCGATGGCAGTGATTTAGTGAAAAGCATTCATCCAAAAGTGCTGGCAGTAACGGGGCCGCACGCGACCAATGAAGTTTTGCACGCCGTGCACACCCATTTACCTAAACCACATGATCCATTCTTGGATTTAGTGCCACCGGCTGGCATCAAACTTACTCCCAAGCACTACGCTTATCTCAAAATCTCTGAGGGCTGTAACCATCGTTGCAGTTTTTGCATCATCCCAAGCATGCGGGGTGATTTGGTTTCAAGACCAATCGGTGATGTTCTCAAAGAAGCAAAACAATTATTTGAGTCGGGTGTGAAAGAACTTTTGGTGGTCTCGCAAGACACCAGTGCATACGGCGTTGATATTCAATACCGCACCGGATTTTGGGAAGGCAAACCAATCAAAACCCGTTTGTATGATCTAGCACTCGCACTTCACGAGCTCGCAATTGAGCACGAGGCGTGGGTGCGTATGCACTATGTCTATCCCTATCCGCATGTTGATCAGATTATTCCGATCATGGCGCAGTTTAAGGATCATGGTTATGGGCTCCTGCCGTATTTGGATATCCCATTTCAGCACGCACATCCTGATGTTCTCAAACGGATGAAGCGACCAGCAAGCGGAGAAAAAAATCTCGATCGCATACAAGCATGGCGCGCAGTTTGTCCAGATCTTGTGATTCGGAGTACATTCATTGCCGGATTTCCAGGAGAGACCGAAGACGAGTTTCAATCCCTACTTACGTTTATGGAAGAGGCGCAAATTGATCGCGCCGGATGCTTTGCGTATTCTCCGGTTGAGGGTGCAAGCGCTAATGATCTCCCCAACCCAGTGCCGGATGATGTTCGGGAAGAGCGTCGCTCGCGTTTTATGGCACTTTCGGAAGAGCTCTCCAGCCGCCGTATTCGTCGATTACTTGACCAGCGGATTCGGGTATTGGTTGATCAGGTTGACGCGCAGGGCGGGATTGGTCGCAGCGCAGCCGATGCACCCGAGATTGATGGCATCGTCCGGATTTTGCCACCCAGTAAGCCTTCCAAGCGTTATCGGGTGGGGGAGTTCGTGAAAGCCACTGTTCTTGAAACGCAAGGGCATGATCTGATTGTGGAAGCGTAGATAATGAGATAAAACTAGCCCTTCGGCTAGGTATTGATAGGGGAAAAATGATGAGTCGCGAAGTTGTTGTTTTAAGTGCAGCCCGTTCCGCCATTGGAGCTTATGGTGGCAGTCTGAGTAGTATGGAGCCCTCTGAGCTTGCGGGCGTCGTGATGAAGGAAGCGGTATCGCGCTCCGGTGCTGATCCAGCAAAAATTAATTATGTCACCGTGGGCAATACCATGCCGACGGATTCTCGATACGCGTATGTGGCGCGTGTAGCATCTATTCAGGCAGGCTTGCCGATGGATTCGGTTGCCATGGCCGTTAATCGTTTATGCAGTTCTGGCTTGCAAGCGATTGTGACCACTGCGCAAGGCATCATGCTGAACGATTATGACTATGGCGTGGGCGGTGGCGTTGAAGTGATGTCGCGCGCTATGTATGGTGCTACTGCAATGCGTAATGGTGCGCGCATGGGCGACACCAAAATGATCGACCTCATGGTCGCAGTCTTAACCGATCCCTTTGGTGTGGGTCACATGGGTATTACTGCTGAGAACCTTGCCGAGAAATGGAAGATCACGCGCGAGGAGCAAGACGCGTTTGCAGTGGAATCCCATCGTCGTGCCTCGGTTGCTATCAAAGAAGGTCGCTTCAAGTCGCAAATCGTACCGATCACGATTAAGACCCGTAAAGGGGATGTGGTGTTTGATACCGATGAACATTGCAAACCAGACACCACCATGGAAACTCTGGCAAAGATGAAGCCTGCGTTCAAAAAAGAGGGCGGTACTGTTACAGCTGGTAATGCATCGGGTGTGAACGATGGCGCCGCATTCATGGTTTTGGCAGCAGCTGACGTCGCGGCAAAAGCCGGACAAAAACCGATTGCTCGTCTAGTGTCTTATGCAGTTGCAGGTGTGCCTAATCACATTATGGGCGAGGGCCCAATTCCGGCAACCAAGATTGCCTTACAACGCGCCGGCTTAACACTCGACAAGATTGATGTCATTGAGTCGAATGAAGCATTTGCTGCTCAAGCACTCGCCGTCACCAAAGGTCTGGGCTTAGATCCAGCCAAGACCAATGTGAACGGTGGAGCAGTAGCACTAGGCCACCCTGTAGGTTGCACGGGTGCAGCGATTGCTACTAAAGCAATTTATGAGTTGCACCGCACGGGTGGCAAACATGCCTTAGTCACCATGTGTATTGGTGGTGGTCAAGGAATTGCAGCAATCTTTGAAAGGATCTAACTAAAAGTTAGTTAATTAGTTAATCAGCAATCAAAGCAGTTGCAAGATTGCATCTAAGCCGACGAAGTCAAGAGCAACGTCGGCTTTTTCTTTGACCACTGGCTTAGCGCGATACGCGACACTTAGTCCGCTATCAGCCATCATCAGCAAGTCATTGGCACCATCGCCGATGACAAGAGCGTGACCTTTGTTTAATCCCATGCGCTCACATGCCGCCAATACAAATTGATTTTTAGCCTCGCCATCAACAATTGCACCTAAGACCTTGCCTGTTAATTTGCCTTCGATAATCTCTAATTGATTGGAGTGCGTCTCACACAGAGCCAAGCGTTTTTGCATGCGTTCTGTAAAAAAAGTAAATCCACCTGAAACTAGTACGGTGTACATATCACACTCATGCGCACCACTAATTAGAAGCTCGGCACCTGGATTTAAACGTAAGCGCTCCTCATAAACCTGATGTAAAGCCGATTCAGATAAACCATTGAGTAAGGCAACGCGGCGACGTAAGCTCTCAGCAAAATTGGGGATCTCGCCCCGCATGGTTGCCGCTGTAATCTCAGCCACGGCAGATTTTTGACCCGCAAAATCGGCGATCTCATCAATACACTCGATTGTAATGAGGGTAGAGTCCATATCCATTGCCAGAACCCTGAGTTTTGTCGCATCAAAATGCGATGGCAAGATCGCAAGATCGGCTTCACGCTCGTAACAATACTGGCGCAAACCATTACGTTCAAATAATTCCAGGTCGCGCTCCAGTAGAAATCGACCTGAGTGTTGAGTAAAACCAATGCCCAACTTCTGCAATGCCCTCTCAAGACCGACTACCAGATCTGAGCTCGGCAAGCCCGATGCCAAGATCTGTAAAACGGGATGTGGGTGAATGGTGACCGAAGACATCAAACTATTTTAAGCAGGCACGGGTGACGCTGCTACATTTGCAAGCACCGCACCGCTGAGTAATTTCATAAGTTGCCGAATTGCCTCAATGCGCTGCTCTAATTTATCAAACGTAGATCCTTTATTAAGTATGAACTTCAAGCGATCTTGGCCATTGAGTTGGATTTGTGGATTGGATTGCACCAATTGAATAAATTTGACTGGATCTAATGGCGGCTTACTAATAAATTGCATCTGCACCCCATTGGTACTGGCATCCATTTTCTTGATACCCAGCATTACCATTTCTAGGCGTAAGCGATGTGTTTCATAGAATGCTTTAGCTGGATCCGGCAGATTACCAAAGCGATCAATCAATTCCTCACGCAATTGACCAAGGGTATCGAAGTCCTCGCAACTGGCAAAACGTTTGTAGAGAGAAAGACGTTCGTGTACATCAGGGCAATAATCATTGGGCAGTAGAGCAGGGCAACCCAAGTTCACATCGGTGGTGGCTTGCATCGGTGTTAATAAATCTGGTTCTTTACCACTGCGCAAAGATTTCACGGCACGATTGAGCATCTCGGTATATAACTGAAAACCGATTTCATGAATTTCGCCCGATTGCTTATCACCCAAGACTTCGCCTGCACCACGAATCTCTAAATCATGCATGGCAAGGTAAAAGCCAGAACCTAATTCTTCCATCGCTTGAATTGCATCCAAGCGTAAATGCGCCTGCTTGGTCAGCGCATCTGGATCGGGTACTAATAAATAGGCATACGCTTGATGATGCGAGCGACCCACGCGACCCCGCAATTGATGTAATTGTGCTAAACCAAACTTATCAGCTCGATGCATGATGATGGTATTCGCCGTTGGTACATCAATCCCGGTCTCAATAATGGTGGTGCATAACAGTAAATTACTGCGTTGGGTCACGAAGTCACGCATCACTGCTTCGAGTTCACGCTCGTGCATTTGGCCATGAGCAACTGCAATGCGAGCTTCAGGTAATAGGGTTTGCAACGCTTGCTTACGATTCTGAATCGTCTCCACTTCATTGTGCAGAAAATACACTTGACCACCACGCTTAATCTCTCGCAATACTGCTTCACGTATTACCGAATCACTCTCGCGGCGTACAAAGGTCTTAATTGCTAATCGTTTCTGAGGAGCTGTTGCAATCACCGAGAAATCCCGCAAACCTTCCAACGCCATTCCCAAGGTGCGTGGTATCGGAGTGGCAGTTAGCGTCAGAATATCCACCTCGGCACGCATAGCCTTCAATGCATCTTTTTGACGAACTCCAAAACGATGCTCTTCATCCACAATGACTAACCCTAAGCGCTCAAATTTGGTTTCTTTGGATAGAAGCTTATGGGTACCAATCACAATATCGGCCTCACCAGCCGCAATGGCAGCGAGTGCGGTATTTATCTCCTTGGCGGTTTTAAATCGTGAGAGCTCAACAATCCTCACTGGCCAAGCAGCAAAACGATCCTTCCAAGTAGCGGCGTGTTGTTCTGCTAAGAGGGTGGTAGGAGCCAAGATAGCCACTTGTTTACCACCCATCACCGCAACAAAACTAGCGCGCAATGCTACTTCGGTCTTACCAAAACCGACATCGCCACAGACCAAGCGATCCATTGGTTTACCACTGCACATATCACCGATCACGGCGGCAATCGCATTGGCTTGATCGGGGGTCTCTTCAAAACCAAAGCTCTCGGCAAAGGCAGCATAGTCATGGGCTGAGAACTCGAACGCATGACCCTTACGAATAGCTCGAGCGGCATAAAGATTAAGAAGCTCGGCTGCTGTATCCCGTATCTGCTGAGCCGCTTTGCGTTTTGCCTTATCCCACTGGCCTGATCCTAATTGATGCAAGGGTGCTGAATCAGGGTCGGCTCCAGCGTAACGTGTTACTTGATGCAGCTGTTGCACGGGTACGTAAAGCGTTGCATCTTGGGCATAAATTAGATGCAAAAACTCTTCGAATACGGGAGCATCTTTATCGGAGGCAATATTGAGAAGAACCAAGCCTTGGTAACGACCGATGCCATGCTCAACATGGACGACCGGATCACCGATCTTTAGTTCAGATAAATCTTTGAAAAGGGTATCGGGATCAGTATTGCTTGCCTCTTTATTACGACGCTGACGCGCAGTTTGGGTAAAGAGCTCAGTCTCGGTGATGACGAGTGTTTGATAAGGGTGCCAAGCAAAGCCATTGAAAAGCGGTGAGGTGCAAATTGCAAAACGCTCTTCACCTTTAATAAAGTCGGCAATCGTCGCAACGTGATGAGGATTAAGTGCAAACAGAGGCTTTTGGTCTTCAGCAACACCTAAGTTACTCTCCTCAATTAGTTGCCGAATCGATTCCAATCGACCAGCGCTCTCGGCACAAATTAAGACTCGCCAATTATTTTGTTCAACGAGATGACGGACACGCTTTAATGGATCAGCATCCCGTCGATGAATCGAGACATCGGGTAAGGAGGAGAAAACAATTTGATCATCACCCACATCCTTCTGTTGAGCAATACTCTCAAGAACAATGCGTGGATAGGGCTTAGCTTGGGTATAAAACTGCTCAAGACTCAGAAATAAATCCTGCGGCGGCAGAATCGGACGCTCAGCATCATGCTTCAGAAAAGCATAGCGTTGCTCGGTATCTTTCCAAAACTGTGTGACTGCATTCTCAATATCGCCCACGTAGCTTAAGCAAACGGATGGACTCTCAGAATCACTCGAGCGAACAAAATAATCAAAGACGGTTGCAGTGTGATCAAAAAAGAGCGGCAGATAAGACTCAATACCAGCAGTTGCTATACCCGTACTGACATCTTTATAGATCGACGAACGAGTGGGATCGCCCTCAAAGGATTCGCGCCAACGACCCCGGAAGGCGGTGCGGGCAGATTCATCGAAGGGAAACTCGTGACCCGGTAGTAACCGAATCTCTTTGACTGGATACAGACTGCGTTGCGTATCTGGATCGAATGCGCGGATCTGCTCAACTTCATCACCAAACAGATCGAGACGGTAGGGCAGGGACGAACCCATTGGGAATAAATCAATCAGGCCACCGCGAACACTGTATTCACCGGGGCGCATAACAGCGCTAACCGGATCGTATCCAGCTTGTTGCAATTGCAAACGAAGGGCCTCTTCATTTAAGTGCCCACCTTGTTTAAAGAAGAATGTGCGAGCGGATAAAAATGCTGGCGGTGCTAGACGTTGCAATGCTGTTGTGACCGACATCAAGATCACATCGCACGAACCATTTTGCATCTCATAGAGCGTGGCTAACCGCTCGGAGATTAAATCTTGGTGGGGTGAGAAGTGATCGTAGGGCAGAATCTCCCAATCGGGCAACAGACGAATTCGTAACTGCGGTGCAATACTCGGAATCTCTTCAAATAAGCGCTGTGCATCTAAAGCACTTGCACAGAAGATAAGCAGTTGGCTGTAATGATTGCGATAGGCTAAGGCAGTTTGGGCTAGTAAAGCAGCATCGGAAGAGCCAACGATGGAACTGAAGGTAAAGCGCTGCCCAGCCCGAAGAACGGGAATAGGGGGTGTATGAACGGCAGCGGGCCTTGGCGCTGCCGCTGAATTGACAGCATCCGACATCTAGAAGCATTATAGAATCAGGTATCTGCACCAGACTTTCTCGCATCGTCACTCATAGACCTCATCGAACGAACCACCACATGCCAAGCCCAAACCGTCTCTGTCATGCTGTCTTGCCTTCGGCTGGTATGGGCGCACGGCTGGGCGGAGAACAACCCAAGCAATTCCGGCACCTTGCTGGCAAGCCAATGTTGCTATACGCCCTCGATGCCTTCTTCGCATGCAAAGAGATTCATTCGGTTTGGGTGGGAATGAGTGCTGGATCAAATCCATTGATTCAGGATCTGCGCTCTCGCTATCCAAATCCGGCTAAACGATTTGAGTTTCTAGAAACTGGCGGACCAACACGACAACAAACCGTTCTAAACACACTTGCTGCCATGCTGAAATCAGGTGTGAACCCAAATGATTGGGTGCTGGTACATGATGCAGCACGCCCAGGTATTACTTCTGAACTGATTGAGCGTTTAATTACTCTTGTGAAGGCACAAGAACAATTGGATGCGGATAACAAGCATTCGCTCGATGGTGGATTATTGGCAATGCCTGTAGCCGACACCATGAAAGAAACTACGCAAGATGCAATGCGCTCACAAACAACGATTGATCGCTCACGCCTTTGGCAAGCCCAGACCCCACAAATGTTTCCGCTCCAATCGTTGCATGATGCATTAAGTGACGCAATTCGAGAGGGAGCAAACATTACGGATGAGGCAAGCGCCATTGAACGTGCTGGCGGACAACCGCTTTTGGTCGAAGGAGCAACGCGTAACTTCAAGGTCACCCATCCTGCTGATTGGGATCTGATGGAGTTGGTATTAAGCGCGCGCCGTTAAAATGAGCTTATGACACAGAACAGCGCTCCATTCCGAATTGGTCAGGGCTATGACATTCATGCCTTAGTACCCAATCGCAAACTAATTCTAGGTGGCGTTCATATACTTAGCGATAAGGGATTAATGGGGCACTCGGATGCAGACGCATTACTGCATGCAATTACTGATGCTTTGTTAGGTGCCGCTGGTTTGCATGACATCGGACAAATGTTCCCAGATGACGATGAGCGTTTTAAGGATATGGATAGTAGGGTGCTACTGCGCGCCGCACTCCAAAAAGTCCAAGCGGTGGGATTTCAGGTGGGGAATGTTGATGCGACCGTGATTTGTCAAAAACCCAAGTTGGCAAACTACATTCCTGAGATGGTCCGCAACATTGCCAGTGACCTCAAAGTGACCGATAGCCACATTAACGTCAAAGCCAAAACCAATGAATCCCTAGGCCATCTCGGTCGCGGGGAGGGAATTGCTGTCCATGCCGTGGCTCTCCTCTGTAAGGCATTGTAGAATCTACCTTTTACGTGAATTCTGAGCCCGGTAGTGTCTGCAACGCTTTAATAGCGAGGATGGCGAAATTGGTAGACGCACCAGGTTTAGGTCCTGACGCCAGAAATGGTGTGGGGGTTCGAGTCCCCCTCCTCGCACCACAAGGCTGCTTGGCTTAGCGTTCACAAATAACTTTCCATGTAGGGGCCGCAGTGCAAATCGAAAATTTAGGTAGCTTAGATCGCAAAATTACTCTTCAATTCAATCGTGCCGATGTCAATCAGGCGCGTGAGGCTCGCTTAACGAAACTAGGCAAATCGATGAAGATGCCCGGTTTTCGTCCTGGCAAAGTTCCCAAGAAAATGGTCGAACAACAGTATGGGATGCAAGTGGACTTTGAAGTGCAATACGACAAAGCCTCCCAACTCTTTTATGAAGTGAGTAAAAAAGAGGGTATTAAGTTAGCAAGTCAACCACGCTTAGAACCCAAGAGTGAGATTGGTGCTGACGAGGTCGTCTTTGATGCTTTCTTTGAAGTATTACCCGAAGTCAAGATTGGCGACTTTGCTTCTTCAGAACTAATTCGTTACACCACGGAAGTGAACGACCCAGAGATCGATCGTGCGCTTGACGTGTTACGTAAGCAACGGGTTCATTACCATTCTCGCGGTGAAGCCGGTGACCACGGTGATGGTGGATCTGATACTAGCGCTCAAAAAGACGATCAAGTAACTCTGGATTTTGTGGGCAAGATTGACGGTGTCGAGTTTGCTGGTGGTAAGGCGGAAGACTTCAAGTTTGTGATTGGTGCAGGTCAAATGCTGCCCGAGTTTGAAGCGGCCGCATTAGGTCTTAAGAAAGGTGAAAGTAAAACCTTCCCATTAAGTTTCCCAGAGGATTACCACGGTAAAGATGTTGCTGGTAAGACCGCCGAGTTCACCATCACCATCAAAGATGTTGCCTGGCCTCACTTGCCACCGGTTGATGAAGAGTTTGCAAAATCCTTGGGCGTTACTGAAGGTGGTGTTGAGAAGATGCGCAACGAGATTAAGACCAATATGGAGCGCGAGGTTAAGCGTCGCACTGAAGCACTACTCAAAAATCAAGTGATGGACGAGTTGGTCAAACACTGTCAACTCGATGTACCCAAATCATTAATTCTTGGTGAGCAAGAACGCTTGGTTGAAGCTGCACGCAGTGATCTGATGCAGCGTGGCATTCCCAATGCGAAGGATGTTCCGATTCCTGCCGAGATGTTTGCGGAGCAAGCCGATAAACGAGTACGTCTTGGTTTGATTCTGTCGGATCTTGTCAAACTCCATAATCTCAACGCCACACCCGATCAAATTAAGGCATCGATTGAGGATACAGCCGCTACGTACGAAGATCCTAAAGAGGTAGTGCGGTGGTATTACAGCGACCCAAGTCGCCTAAAAGAAGTTGAGGCAGTAGTGCTTGAAGAGAACGTTGTGAAACATATTTGCGGCTTATCTAAAGTGACCGATAAGGCAGTCACTTTCGAAGAGCTCAGCAAAATGAGTTAATCTAGTAAGCATATTGATCAGAAAGCGAATGAGCATGAGCGCAGTTGAGACCCAAGCCCTAGGTTTAGTTCCAATGGTGGTTGAGACCTCCGGAAGGGGTGAGCGCGCCTATGACATCTACTCACGCCTCCTAAAAGAGCGTGTGGTTTTCTTGGTAGGTGAGGTTAATGATCAAACCGCTAATCTAGTGATTGCACAGCTTCTTTTCTTGGAGAGCGAGAACCCCGACAAGGAGATCTCTCTTTACATTAATTCTCCAGGTGGATCGGTATCCGCTGGTCTTGCAATTTACGACACTATGCAGTTCATCAAGCCGCATGTCAGTACTCTATGTATGGGCATGGCAGCAAGCATGGGCGCATTTCTCTTGGCAGCTGGTGAGAAAGGCAAGCGCTTTGCATTACCCAATGCTCGCGTGATGATCCATCAACCACTGGGTGGTGCCCGTGGTCAAGCATCCGATATTGAGATTCAGGCACGAGAGATTCTTTATTTGCGTGAACGCCTCAACAAAATTTTGTCTGAGCGTACTGGACAAACCATCGAGACGATTGCTAAAGATACGGATCGTGATAATTTCATGTCGGCCGAGCAAGCTCGGGAGTATGGCTTGGTTGATAAGGTTATTGATAAACGCAGTTAATATCCAATCATGAGCGATACTCAAACCACAGATAAAACGCTTTACTGCTCCTTCTGTGGCAAAAGCCAGCATGAGGTCAAAAAGCTAATTGCTGGTCCATCAGTATTTATTTGTGACGAGTGCATCGATCTTTGCACTGACATTATTCAGGAAGAAATTGCCAAAGAGCCTCTAGCAAACAAGGGTGATGCCTTACCCACGCCCCAAGAGATTAGACTCAACCTTGATCAATACGTCATTGGTCAAGATCTTGCCAAGAAAACACTCGCTGTCGCTGTATATAACCATTACAAGCGTCTCTTGCATTTGCCGGCACCGAAGGCAAAGAAAACCGATGGCGATAAAGCAGAGCCAAGCAAGGACACCAAGAAGAGTGCAGCTGCACAGGCAGGTAATAACAAACCTTTAGTCGATGGAGTTGAGCTCGCAAAAAGCAATATCTTATTAATTGGACCAACCGGTTCGGGTAAGACCCTCTTGGCCCAAACTCTGGCGCGTATGCTCGATGTGCCCTTTGTGATGGCGGATGCCACCACGCTCACTGAAGCCGGCTATGTTGGTGAAGATGTTGAGAACATCATTCAGAAGCTATTACAAAACTGTGACTACAACATTGAGAAAGCCGAGCGCGGCATTGTT
>JACCED011304585.1_pt1 | contig 14643 bp, 12 predicted proteins | sample 7455021 | NCBI WGS metagenome assembly JACCED01 (sample SAMN15323456, study PRJNA562643) | freshwater metagenome | isolation source: river surface water | place: USA:Blue River Watershed | collected 2017-08-19 | reverse complement strand
AGGAGTTCCATCATCCTTACGGACTCGTCCGTGAGCAACTGCGTAACCACTTCCCAAGATTGAGAATTCGATACCTGCCGCTCGACAATCCGATTCGGCCTTCACACTGAAAGGCGCGAATTCTTGATGGCAGTGGATGTTCGATCCCTTGTAATGGTCCTTTACCTTCCTCAAGACCTCAACGACTGAACCTGAGATCACATGGAGGTTGCCCCCCAAGGAATCATCGAGTGAGCGAAGCGATGAAACGAGATTCGCATTTCTATTCTCGCCCGCTCGAGATGCCACATCCTCATCCATGATGAAGAGTGGGATCACTTCATCAGATTCGGAGAGGGCAGCCAATAGAGCTGGATTATCGGAAAGCCTCAGATCTCGACGAAACCAAAAGATAGATCGGCTAGCCACGACCGGACGCTAGCGACCTGTAGCCACGCTCAGCAAGTTGGATTTTTGGATCTCTCCGTCAGGGCCGCTTATAAGTGCAATGAGTTGCGATGGATCCCGCAGCCTCTTCTCTGAGACAAAAATCCTGTAGAAGTTTCCTAAATCATGAGCAGTCTGAAAAGTGGGTCGATTGGAGCTACCTAGATGTTCCCATTCACCAAACCTTGAATCATTCTTACTTCTTAAATAGAAGGAGACAAGCACTTCGTCTTTAAACCTCGAGGTAACTCCGAATTCTCGTGAGTTGAGCGGCCCAAATCCAGATTCGAGCTCTGAAAGAATCCACTTTTCATTCGCGGGCTTCGCACTCTTTATCGGTTGTGTGAAAACAGTGTAACTCCGTGGCGGAAGGGTCAAAACTTGATTTGAATAACTACCTTTACCGATCTCAACTTTTGCATCGTCAAGATCTACAGACTCCATTTCAATTTGACTGACTTTATCGCTTGAATTGAAAGCCAACCAGAATTCTTTACCGTCGGTTCGACGACTAACTACGAAACCACCTTGATTTGCGAATCTCGTCCGTTGGCTACTAACGCGGTATCCGTTATTGGATTGAACAAAACTCTGTAATTGCGAAATTGTGGACTGTAGCGGATTCTCGACATCAAATGAACTGGATTCACCAATCGATTCCATCCCAATTCGTTCCTCGTTTTGCCAACGAAGGACCTTGGTGGGAAATAAGTTCTGTCGAGCACCTTTATCTCCGGGATCTCCAATGAGACCCTTTTCATCACCGTAATATCCAACTGGTGAACCTCGCAGTAGGAATAGCATGGCCATGGCCAGCTCTGATCTCTCTAGAAGTTCTTGTGGCGATGCGTAAGGATTCCGCTTCTTGATAAATAGACCGATACGCCCCATATCGTGATTTCCAAGGAATGTCGCCAATGACTTCGCATTGAACTTCGAAGTTGTATAGAAGTCGTCATCATTGAAAAGTTGAGCTAGCTCTTCAGCTCCGATTCCGTTGGAAACATACCTTTCAACGCGATTTTGGAAGGCAAAATCCAAAACTGAAGGAGCAGAGACTTCGCGCACGTAACTAGCTAACGCAGCTGGATCGGCGTCATAGACTTCCCCAAATATCGGGAAATTCTCCTTGCCTGAATTCTTCGCAACTCGCTGGATAGCAGGTATGAATTGACTCCAGAACTCCTTATTGACATGTTTGTAGGTATCAATACGCATTCCATCGATATCGAAGTCTGTGATCCATCTTGACCACGCGCTAATCCACCCCTTCACCACGGCCGGCTTCTCGGTGAAAAGATCATCCAAGCCATAGAAATCTCCGAACTCTACGGATTCTCCTTGAAATGTTGAGTCACCTCTATTGTGATAGTTGGTGAGATCGCGAAGGAACGCAGGATACTTTTGGTTTTCTGGCGCAGGCGATGAGATTGGTCGCTTAGGAAAGGATTTCCTTGGATCTAACCTAGGAAACGCGATCTTTCCTGATTTCATCTCCTTTGATAATTTAAATCGCGCACCGCTTGAATCACGATACGGTCTGCTCCGCATTTCTATATAGCTCGTATCACCATTTGAAGGTTGAATCACATCCGCAGTGTGATTGACCACGACATCGACAAATACCTTCATACCTTTTCTATGGGCAATCTCGATGAGGTCTCGAAAATCCTCCTCGGAGCCAAAACGTGAGTCGACTGTTGTGAAATCGACACCAGAATAGCCATGGTAAGCAGCGGACCCAAAGCCGCCCGAGATGTTCTTGACTGGCGGGGTAATCCAGATTGCATTGAATCCTAGATCTTTAATGTACTGAAGTCTGTCGGCTATTCCAACAAAGTCTCCGCCGTGAAAGAACGATATGTCGGCTGGGTCATAGCCAGCTCGTAGGCGAGATGCTCCAAAGATTCCTCCATCATTCTCTGGATTGCCATTTTCAAATCTATCAATCATCAGAAAGTATGTTGAGACTTCATCCATAGCGTGATTGGGAATGGGTCTGACTTTGAGGGACTCATCCGCATACGTAGAAGGTAGAGAAGTTAGGATCAAAGCTAAGATTGAAAGCAGTGCAGGGACAGATCGAATCCTCATAATTGATAGATACCTACACCAGCATCAGTGAATTTGATTCTTCTCGTTCCTTCCGGTCCGAAAAAAGTTTCGATCTTTTTCCAATGCTTGGGCAGATTGATCTTGATTGCTCTGCGAGTCACAACTATTCCAAGGTGCTGCTTGGTGCTTTGGCGTTCATAGATCACATAATCGTCGCCAGCTTCTATCCAACGTAACCCACCAAAGGCCAGGGCATGAGATGTTCTCCTCAAGTCGATCAGTTGCTTAAAGGTCTTTAGAAGGGTTTTGTCCCACTGGGATTCATCTGTCCAGGGCATTGTTCGACGTGCATCCTCACCCCATGCACCCTCAACTCCAATTTCATCGCCAGCAAAAATAGAGGGAACTCCTGGATACGTCATAAGCAGGCCAATGGCAGCAAAATGGCGCCCGCGGTCAAAGCCAACGACGTTACGGAATCGCGCAGTATCGTGAGAGTCAAGCAGAATCATGCTCGCATTGAGAGAAATCCATGGAACCATTCCTTGGAAATTTCGTAACGACTCCATGAGCTGCACCCCGGTAAATCTGGGGATCGCGATAGGCACGCCAAAGAATCCGTATTTGATATCCGGTTCATTATGAAGCCAGCTCCATAGTGGCCTCATAAATCCGTTGTAATTCATCGTGCCATGCCAGCCCATACCGTTCAGATCCTCTGGATGGTTATCAGCATTCTCCGCGACCAGCCAAGCATCAGGAAATTCCTTTGTAAAGACTTCTCGAATTTCCTCGACGATTTCTTGATTGATATCCATCTGGGCATAGCGACCAGTCATATTCCCAACATCGATGCGCCAACCGGAGAACTCATATGGTTGGCGTAACCAACGCTTGAGGATTGATTGCCTGCTTGAGAACATCCTTTTTCGCAGTTCATTCGATTCAAAGTTCAGCTTTGGTAAACCAGCAATTCCCCACCAACCCACATAACCATGTTTGATTTTCTTATCCCAATAAAAGAAACCACGTTCTACTGAATTCTTCTTCTTTTGCGCCGTTTTCAGCCAGGGATGTCCCGCACCGCAATGATTAGTTGTGAGATCTCCAAGAAGCCGAATCTTCCTCGCCTTCGCCTCCTTGCTCAATTCAATCAACGCCTCATTTCCACCGAGCAATGGATCGACTTTTTCGAATGAAGATGCATCGTATCTATGCGTTGATTTGGCAGGGAAGATTGGAGTGAAGTAAATGCCGTTGACTCCCAAGTCCTGAAGATAGTCAAGCCGTTCAGTAACACCATATAGATCACCACCGAAATATTCGATTCCAGTTGTCTTGTCTCTGCCTTTGGGTCGTACGGTCCAAGGACGTTCTATGAAATTATGGCGAATTCTCGATCTTCTCTCTGACCGAGCAAAGCGATCAGGAAATATCTGGTAGAAGACTGAGGAGAAAATCCAATTTGGAATTGGTGTATCCGCGATGAGCTGAAAGTCGGTAGCGCTGGTTACATCAGAGTCGTGCAATCCGCGTGCGGTGAGCCATGTCTGCCCTGATTTCCCTATCAGGAGAAATCGATAACGAGTCCTCCTATTTATCACCGGAGCCTTGACACTCCACCATCGCTCGTCTTCATCTTTTCCAGCCTTTTTCAGGTCAAAGTAACGAGGTTCTCCGTCGTGAAAGATTCTCAACAAAGCTCGATCTAAGTCGTAAGATTTTGGAATTCGAATACGAAAGACAACCTCTTCACCTAATCGTGGTTGTGGGTTACTTAAGTACAGTTCACTTCCGTCGTGATGAGGATGGAGCACGATTTAACCCTTGATTGAACCTTGGGTGAGTCCACCAATGATGTACTTCTGTAAGGATAAGAAGAGAGCCACGAGCGGAATTGCAGCCAATAGGGACCCGGCAGCAAACGGACCCCAATTTTGACCGAATTGAGCTCCGACGAACTGTTGCAGGCCGACGGCAACAGTTCTTTGATTTATGTCTTGTAAGAAGAGGGATGCAAGAACGAACTCATTGAACGTCCCGATGAACGATAACAGCGCAGTGACTGCGAGCACTGGTGCAGCAAGTGGGAAGAAGATCAACCAATAGACCTGTGGTGTCGATGCGCCATCGATTCTTGCTGCTTCATCAAGTTCCATGGGTATGGTGTCAATGAAACCCTTGAGCAACCAAGCGTTCACGCCCATAGATCCACCAAGGTAGATAATCAATAGACCCCAGATGCTTCCCAACCCGATCGCCGGAAAGACCGTGTACACCCGCTCCATCATCACGTAGATTGCAGCGAGAGCCAGGAATGATGGAAAGACCTGCACGAGCAGCAAAGCCTGTAATCCAATCTTCCTTCCTTTAAACCTCATGCGACTGAAGGCAAAGGCAGATGCGGCACCGATGAAGACCGATAGGACTGCATTGGCCGAGGCCAAAATGAGAGAGTTCTTTACCCATGTCGTGTAGGGAACTGCTTCGTTATTGAAAAGCACTTGGTAATTTGTGAGCGAAAACCTTGATGGCCAAAGGGATGAAGATGCCAGAGTGCCTGTAGGGTCAAAAGAACTCTGAACAACTACGTAAATCGGGAAAATCGAGAAGGCAATGAGAGACCAGGCGAAGATATGCCGCCAGAGATGACCACTCGGTAGACCTAGCCGCCTTTTCGTCATTGGATGCTCTCCAGTACTTTTGATCGGCGCAAACTCCAAATGGATAGCGATCCGACGATGAGGAACATGATCATGGAGATCGCACTCGCAAGTCCGAGATCTTGTTCATTGGATCCAAAAGCAGTCTTATATGTATAAGTGATCAAGATATCCGTAGCCCCAGCAACTTCACCGGCCAGTACATCGGTCGGGCCACCTCCTGTTAGGAGGTACACAATGTTGAAGTTGTTGAAATTGAAGGCGAAAGAAGCGATGAGCAGCGGCGAAAGAATCTGCAACAAGAGAGGTAATTTGATTTGCCGAAGAATCTGGCGAGGAGTCGCACCATCGATCGAAGCTGCTTCTTCCAACTCCTGGGGGATGGCTTGAAGGGCTCCGGAAGAGATCAGATAGAAATAAGGGAATCCAAGCCAGAGATTGACGATCAAAATCACGGCTTTTGCCAACCACGGACTGTTCAACCAATCAATCTCTTGTCCGATGAGTAGATTGACCGCCCCATATTGTCGATTGAACATCCCATTCCAGATCAATATCGACATAAAGCTGGGAATTGCGTAAGGAAGTATCAGAATCGAACGATAAAAACGGCGAAATGCGATTTTCTTGTCCATTGCTATTGCAAGCGTAAGTCCGACGGTGAACATCATGAGAACAGTGATTGCGGCGAATGCAAAAGTCCAGAGAAAGACTTCCATGAATGGACCACGGACAACAGGATCTTTGAGTAATGAGAGATAGTTTTCAAAAGCGTTGTAGGCACGCCAACCCGGCATCAGTATGTCTTGTGGATCATCGACGTTCGCAAAGTTTCCTCGTGAGTTATCCCGATAGATAGCGCCAGTATTGACGTTTCGAAAGGTGTCGTTTTGCGCGTCGTATTCATACACTTGAGTCAAGCGGGCTGCGACATCTATACCCTGTGGCGCAATGAATGAGCCATCACCTAGTGGAAATTTGAGGTCTCCTACAATGGAGTCCAACTCAGCAAGCCGTTCATCAGCAAGCCGTTCAAAACCAGCGTAAGTTTCAGCGACACCATACTCATTAACCGTGTAATCGGCCGAGGCCAAAGGAATTACCTCTTCTTTGGTTGCGAGACTCACTTCGCCAGTGATCTGGTTCGTAACCAGTGCAGCGAGATCTCCCTGATACTCACCAAGGACCATGTCATAGGAAGTGAAGTCTGCGTCTGGCTCGAGTCCAGTCTCAATTACTTGGACGATCGCATCTGACTTAGAGATCTCATTGCCAGTCTTATAGACAAAAGTGGACATCAAAATCGTGTAGAGGACAGGGACTACTACGAATACAGAAAGGAGTACAACGCCAGGAAAGAGAAACTTCAGCGGCATCTTCCGCTTTGAGAAATAAACGACATTAGCGCCCACAAAAACCAGAGCAATGACGACAGAAATCGCAGTCTGATCCTTCGCCATTGCCGCTAAGAACATAAAGAGAAGGAGTGCATCGACTACTGCAATGAAAGCGATTTTGGCGATTTGCGCAGGAAGCCCTTGGAAACCGGCGAAACGAATCAAGCTTTCACCTGCTCTCTCATGGGAGACACCTTAGAAGAAGTATTGGGAAATTTGAAGAGGATAGAAATGTGGGGCTGACACACCGAAGTGTGCCAGCCCCACAATTGATTGAACTTGACTACAGGTTCTTTGCTGCGTTCTCGAAGTTCTTCTTCAAGATCGCGGCTGCATCATCGAGTGTCTTATCGACACTCTCGCCCTTGACGAAGATTGCCGTGTAAACGGAGCCAAGAACGTCGTACCAGTTAGCGCCACCAGTCTTGTCATCCAAGAGTGGGCTCACCTGAGGAGTACCAGTTTGAGCTGCCTTTGCTACACCGGTGGTACGTGCATCCTTAATAACAGTTGCTGCTTGAGTGTTTGCTGGCGGACGACCAGATGCAGAACTCATCAAGATCTGGCCTTCTTTGCTAGCAAACCAGTCAAGTACAAGCTTGCGCGCGCCGAGCTCAACACCATGCTTCTTCGCGAAGGATGTTACGTATGCACCCGAGTAGTTGACCCACTGAGCACCCTTTGTCTTCGCAGTAAGGCCAGGAGTTGCTCCTAGACCAAAGTTGACGCCAGCCGCTGCAATTCCATCAAAATTCCAGGCTCCAGTAATCGCGAATGGAATCTTTCCGGATTTGAATGCATCGCCACAACCATCCCACTGGAAGAAGCCATTGCTCTTTCCACTGTTGTCGAGAAGGAGAGACTTGACATTGGACTTGAATGCTGCGGAATTCAACAAGACGTTGCTTGGTTGTGCCTTTGCACCCTTATAGCCCCAAGCACCTCCGCCTAGCGCTGTAAGCACCGCATGTGAACCCCATGTGCCTTCAAATGCGCAAAGTCCGCCCGTGAAACCTTCCTTGGACTTATTAGCAGTGTAGTAATCAACCATGTCCTTGAAAGTCGCAGGTGCATTGTCGTTGAACTTCTTATTCCAGAGGAATGCGGTGGTATCAACATCGAGCGGAACACCATAGGTCTTGCCTCGATAAGCCATTGCTTGTTGACCCGCTACTGGGATCTCCTTTTTCGCTTTTGCAGAATATGCAAGAGGAACAAGCTTGCCTGATTTTCCACCTTGTGAAGCAAGGGATGCAGGTCCAGTCATGACATCTGGGCCACCTGCTGCAGTTGCCTTATCCCACGCACTCTGGAGTGCGGTAAGTGCAGAGAAGAATCGAACCTTGATCACATAACCTGGTGCAATAGTTGTGTTTCCGTCAATGAGAGATTTGAGCTGCGGACCACGCTGCTCATCTGCCCAGACAGTAATTGTTTTTGGCGCAGCCTGAGCCGCGGTGACTCCGGATGCAATAAGCGCGACACCAGCGACGGCCGCCGTGATGCCTAGACGCAATTTCTTCATAGATTTTTCCTCCATGGATGGATGAACTACCAACGGTAGTCAGGCCTATTCCACTCCAGGAGCGTTAGTAAGACAAGGACTTTGCTGCTATTTCCTTGCAGCTCTACCTCTCTTTTACCGGATTGTTATAAACCGATTTCTTTCAGAAAATCAGTTATGGAGCTGGCTCACGGTTGAGTCCCAACCTGCAACATCCTCAGGACGTCGTGGACCCTTTCCGATGTAGCGAGCGGAAGGACGTACGAGTCGTCCAGTTCGCTTCTGCTCCAAGATATGCGCACTCCAACCAGCAGTTCGAGCAGAGGTGAACATCGAAGTGAAGAGGTGAGCTGGAACCTCAGCGAAATCAAGGATGATCGCAGCCCAGAACTCCACATTGGTTTCGAGTACACGATCTGGGTAGCGCTCCTGCAGCTCTGCGAGCGCGGCCTTCTCAAGTTCAAGGGCGACTTCATAACGAGGTGCACCTAGCTCTTTAGCGGTTCGACGCAAAGTGCGAGCACGTGGATCCTCTGCGCGATAGACACGATGGCCGAAGCCCATTAAACGTTCTTTGCGGTCCAAGATTCCTTTGACGTAACCGCGGGCATCGCCATTCTTCTCAACTTCTTCAATCATATGAAGTACTCGAGACGGTGCACCACCGTGAAGTGGACCGGACATCGCACCAATTGCGCCCGAGAGCGATGCAGCAACATCTGCACCGGTTGAAGCGATGACGCGAGCTGTGAATGTTGAAGCGTTCATGCCATGTTCTGCAGCGGATACGAAATATGCGTCAATTGCGCGAACATGCTTTGGATCAGGTTCTCCTCGCCAGCGGATCATCATTCGCTCGACGACAGTGTGTGCCTTGTCGACCTCTGACTGCGGAACCATGGGTTGCCAAGTACCACGCGCAGATTGCGCTACATAAGAGAGGACCATGACAGATGCCCGCGCAAGATTGCTACGAGCCTCTTCATCAGAGATATCGAGAAGTGGCTTAAATCCCCATGCAGGTGCAAGCATCGCAATTGCGGATTGCACATCGACTCGAACATCTCCTGAATGGACTGGGAGTGGGAAAGGTTCTGCTGGAGGCAAACCGGGATTGAACTCATCATCAACGAGAAGTCCCCAGACGTTTCCAAAGGTGACACGTCCGACAAGGTCCTCGATATCAACCCCGCGATAACGTAGAGCACCACCTTCTTTATCGGGCTCAGCAATTTCTGATTCGAATGCGACTACGCCCTCTAGACCTGGCTTGAACTCACTCATGATGCTCCCTTTCCGAATACCGCCCTATTCTCATCGTTCGAGGTCCGGGAGACAAACTCCTGGCCGTGACGTTAGATACACCCATGAGCGCAGGGATAGATGATGGCCTTCGGGAGAACCTTCGCCAGATGCGCAGAAGTTACGGCGATCTCGGTCTACCCGATCAGAGTTTGCCTGAAGATCCCCTCACTCTCTTTGGCTCCTGGCTCAATGAGGCTAGTGCCAATCCCTACATCGTCGAACCGAATGCGATGGTTCTCGGTACGAGTGATCTTTCGTCGCGGACCGTTCTCCTCAAGGACTTAAGTGGTGATGGATTCACCTTCTTCACCAACTATGAATCCAGAAAAGCTCGAGCTATTGCACACGACCCGCGAACCACTCTCCTCTTTCCTTGGTATGCGATGGAAAGACAAGTAATCGTCATCGGTGATGCGTCACGAGTCGATGAGAGCGAATCGGATCTCTACTTCGCCTCAAGACCTTATGGAAGTCAGATCGGTGCATGGGCGAGTGAACAATCTCGTGAAATCGATTCGCGCGAGCAGCTTGAGAAGCGTTTCAATGAATTGCAATCTCGCTATAAGGAAGGCGAAGTGCCAAGACCGCCTCATTGGGGAGGGTTTAGAGTCAAACCTGCCTCAATTGAATTCTGGCAGGGCCGCTATTCACGCTTACATGATCGAATTCGCTACACGCGTGACGACCATCATTGGAAATGGGTGCGACTCAACCCTTGACCAACCTCTAATCTTCTCTCTATGTCTGAAGCTACGAAGAAGATCGTCATTCCGGAATCCATCAAGCCTAAAGATGGTCGCTTCGGTTGTGGCCCATCGAAGATCCGTCCTGATGCACTCGCCTCACTCACCTCTGAGGCTCAAGGAATCATTGGCACATCGCATCGGCAAAAAAGCGTCAAGGATGTCGTCGGCCGAGTTCGAAGTGGACTTAAAGATCTTTTCTCACTTCCAGACGGATACGAAGTGGTCCTAGGAAACGGTGGATCTACAGCCTTTTGGGATATCGCAACCTTCGGGCTGATTGAAAAGAAGTCCCAGCACTTGAGTTTCGGTGAGTTCTCATCGAAGTTCGCCAGCGCTGCAAAAGCTGCTCCTTTCCTTGATGAACCATCGGTTATCAAGTCGGAGCCTGGTACTCACCCACTTCCGGTCGCTGAGCCAGGTGTCGATGTCTACGCGCTGACACATAATGAAACCTCAACAGGCGTTGCGATGCCGATTATCAGGCCAGCGGGAAGCGAAGGAGCACTCGTCCTAGTCGATGCGACTAGCGCTGCTGGTGGACTTGAAGTCTCAGCAAAAGAATTCGATACCTACTACTTCGCGCCGCAGAAGTCTTTTGCATCGGATGGTGGCATCTGGCTCGCTTTGATGAGCCCTGCTGCGATCGAGCGTGCTGAGAAGATCAAAGCAAGCAATCGTTGGACTCCAGCGTTCCTCGATCTCAATATCGCAATCGAGAACTCCAGGCTTGATCAGACCTACAACACTCCAGCGGTTCTCACCTTATGGCTCTTGGCGAAGCAGATTGAGTGGATGAACTCCAATGGGGGTCTTGCCTTCGCTACAGGACGAAGCGCGCAATCAGCAAAGCACATCTACGGATGGGCGGAGAAGAATCCGCTGACCACTCCGTTTGTAATCGATCCTGCGATGCGCTCCAGCGTTGTTGCGACGATCAACTTCGATGACTCAATCGATGCGCTTGAGATTGCGAAGACCTTACGCGCCAATGGAATCGTCGATACCGAGCCGTATAGAAAGCTTGGCAAGAATCAGCTTCGAATCGGGATGTTCCCTGCTATCGATCCTTCAGATATCGAAGCCCTCACAGCCTGTATCGATTACGTGATCCAAGAGTCGAAAAATTGAGTAGCGCTGGTTCAAAATTCAAGCGTGACGGGCAGTTCTGGTACGTCGCATCGCAGTTAGGAATCCTCGGCCTCTTCATGGGTGGCTTCGGTCCGGCGCAACCACTCCTGCAATCTGATCAAGGAACATCTGGACTCGTTGCAGGTCTACATGGAACTGCACTTGGAATCTCAGGTCTCATCTCTGGTCAACTCAATGCACGAATGGTGCATAAGTGGGGACGATTCACGACCTCGTGGGTTGGAATGGCGATTTTCCTCTTTGGTGTCGTCTCCTTCGTGGCTCTCAATCCCCCAGCGCTCACGATCACCGCAACTCTCTTCGCGGGTTTTGGTATCACAACGATGATCAATAACTCGGTCACCTTCCTCAATGATTCACACCCGGAACACTCTGCTGTCGCTATCTCTCAGGCGAACGGTTTTAACTCAACGATGTATCTCGTTGGTACGGTCTTCATCGGAACTCTCGCTTCCATGGGATGGGGTTGGCGCTTCGGTCTACTGATAACCGTTCCACTCGCTGTCATCGCCTTCATCTACTCGAAGGACCATCGTGGCGAGATCCATGAAGTGGATGAATCTGGTCCACAACGGGGCAAGCTCTCGGCAAAGTACTGGGCAGGTTGGTTTGGTTTTACCTTTGCAATCTCTGCTGAATTCTCAACCGTCTTCTGGGCAGCTGCGTTGCTGCGCGAGCGATTCGACCTTGCAAGTGGCGATGCAACGACTGCAGTTCTCTGTTTCGCAGCCGGTATGGCGCTGGGGCGTTGGTTCGGAATATCTATCGCCCCAAAGATCGATATCGATCCGAGAACGCTCTTCTTCGTCACACTTCAGCTCGTCGGATTCCTCTTGTTCTGGAATGTGACTGTGCTTCCGCTCGCGCTCATTGGACTTTTCGCCACGGGGCTTGGTGCATCAGCACAGTTCACGCTCTTTTCGACCCGAATGATTCGGTTCGCAAAAGATAAGCCAGACCTTGCAATTGGCATCAGCGCTTGGGGAGCCGGATTGGCGATTGGATTCGCACCATTCTTCGTTGGTGCGCTCTCAGATCAAGTTGGAATCTTGCAGGCGTACGCCGTCGTTCCAGTCTTCATCATCCTTGCTGGAATGACGTTAGTGGTTCGCTCCGACCAGACTACTTCTCGTCAATAGTCGTATCTAATGTCCCCTCAAGGACATCATCCACGGCATAACTTGGCGGATTTCCAATCTTCTCTTTGAGAAGAAGGTATGTGATCAGACCAGGAAGAGCCGTTGCGATGCCGCAAATCAACATGGTCCATCGGATACCGATTGCTCCAGCGAGTGCGCCAAGTATTGGAGAGCCGATGGGAGTTCCGCCGAGAAATACAGTCAGATAGATTCCCATCACTCTGCCACGAATGGCTGGATCAGTTCTGGTTTGCATCAAGGAATTGGCAGTGATCATCGTCAATAGTGCGATGAAACCCGTAACTGGCAAGATCAATGCATAGATTGTGAAGTTTGGCGACTGCGAACCGAGCATTAATGCTAGACCGAAGCCAATCGCACCGAACATTACGCGCTTGGGCGTTCGTTGCTTCTCAAATCTGGCGCTAACGAGTGCTCCAGTCAATGAACCAATCGCAAGGATGCTGCCGAGTGCACCGAAGACTTCAACTCCAAGGCCGAAGACTTTCGTCGTCATCAGGGCGTTATAGATCGCGAAGTTGAAACCGAAGGTCGCGGCAAAGAAGACCACGATCATGGTTCCATAGAGATCCGGACGGGCGCGGATATAAGCCACTGCTTCCCGTAACTTCGAATCTTGGTTCGGCTTTGCCTCGATGAAGAGGTCCTCTTCCTTGATCGCCCAGAGTGCGAAAACCACACCAAGGAATGAGAGGGCGTTGAGGATAAAGGAAGGTCCGGTGCCGAAAGCTGCGATCAAGAGTCCAGAAAGGCCAGGACCAATCAAACGTGCAGCATTGAAATTCGCTGAATTAAGGCTAACCGCGTTGGGTAGATCCTCTTTACCAACGATTTCGCTGGTGAAGGCCTGCCGGACAGGAGCATCAAGCGCAGAGGCCAATCCCAGAGTGAATGCAAAGAAGAAGACATGCCAGAGTTGAATCAAGTCGGTGAGGATCAAAGCGCCGAGTGCGAATGAAGAGAGGAAACCACCGAGATTGCAGTAGATCAAGACCAATCTCTTGTTGAGTCGATCTGCCATCTTCCCACCATGCATCGAGAAGAGAAGCGCTGGAACGAACTGAAGGCCAGTTACGATTCCAAGATAGAAACTTGATCCAGTCAGCTCAAGTACGAGCCAATCTTGCGCGACGCGTTGCGCCCAGGTTCCGATATTGCTGACGGCGTTTGCTGGGAAGAGAATGCGATAATTGCGATGTTTGAAGGATCGCAACGTCGTCACAACGCCACCTTATCCTCATCAGAGCTATGGATATCAATCACGTGGTAAGGCAAGTACCATGTGGCCATGCGCCAAGCATTGTTCGTGATCAGTGCAGGAATAGTCGGCTGGGCCGTATTTCTCGTCTTCGCTCTTGCAACAAATGCAGATTCGAAAGTGATCTACACCGCGCTGGTTGGAATCGCGCTGGGATTTATTGGACTGCGCTACACGATCCGACGCGCTCGGCGCGAGAAGATCTAGTTAGTTCCCTCGATCTGACCGGCGATTCCTCGAAGCACCTTTGCAACGCGTGATGCTTCCGCTTCATTCGGCGCACGACCATGGCGAAGATTGTTTCCTACTCGATCCAACATCTTGATCGATTCTTCGATCAAGATCGCAAGATCCTCGGTATTTCCGCGACTACCAGAGATCGATGGTGGCGCATCTACGATGCGAACCGAGAGAGCCTGTGGTCCACGACGACCTTCAGCGACGCCGAACTCAAGCTTCGTACCTGGCTTGACGGTTGTGACACCTTCTGGAAGTGCTGAAGCAGCAAGGTAGACATCTTCACCTTCATCAGATGAGATGAATCCGAATCCCTTTTCCAAACTGAACCATTTGACGCGACCTGTAGGCATGGCGATCTCCAAATCTTGTCCGTGAGGTGTCATGTGCGACTGGCTCTTTGCCAGTAGCCGGATTTCCGGGCAGAGCGAAAGTTTAGCCTTTAACGGCCTTGAGAGGTAAGTCGATTTTTGGCGTGGGGGTTAGACGAGGACCTCAGAATGTGCACCACAGCCATGATCGACTGATACGACACGGCCATCCTCAGGTGAAATTCCGTTAGCACAAACGCCAAATGCTTGTCGTAGCGAGCCTGCGATCGGAATGAAGAAACCGCATGAATGACATGGAAGTGGCGCCGCCTTTGCAATCTCAGCGTTAGGGCCGTTCTCTCCTTCATACCAACGTTTACTCGCCTGATCCCGTCCTTCGATTGAAAGAACTCGTGCACGTCCAATTCCATT
>JACCED011194168.1_pt1 | contig 14647 bp, 18 predicted proteins | sample 7455021 | NCBI WGS metagenome assembly JACCED01 (sample SAMN15323456, study PRJNA562643) | freshwater metagenome | isolation source: river surface water | place: USA:Blue River Watershed | collected 2017-08-19 | reverse complement strand
TCCAATGTCTTTTAAGATAGGTATAAATTCATGATAAATTCTACCACCATTACTATCTTTTTTATTTATATAGTTTTTCATTAAATTTCTAAGAACTGCATAGTTTATACATAATGGAGTACAAATTTCAATATAGTTATCACGATTAACTGTTTGGTGGTTTTCTAGACATAATAATCCATTGACAAGTTTAAGATAGTATTGTGCATAAACAACATCTTTAGTCATTTGATTTAATAATTTATCAACATGAATCGAATTAATAAAAGGTCTAGCAGCATCATGTATTATGATATTAATTTGATTATTTTGTATTCCTGTAGTTTTACAATTGGTTTTAATAAAGTTAAGTGCTGTATTGATTGATTCAATTCTACAATTAACATCATTAATTAAAAAAACTATTTTAACTTTTGCATACATGTAATATTGATTTTTAATATTAAGCATTTCTTCATAACATTTACTATTCGTTACAATTAAAATTAAAGATATTTGATGTTCACTACCTAGAAAGGTTTCTATTGAATAATTGATGATTGGTTTATTATTTAGTAAATGTAATTGTTTGGGTGTTTGTTGTAAAAAACGTTGACTTGTTCCTGCGGCTAAAATGATAGCAATATTCATTTTTGTTTTTTTAAATGAAAAAAATATATTGATAAAAACGGAAAATCAAAATCAAAATAATTAAATGTGCGTTATAAATTTTTTTCTCTCATAAAGTTAAATCAAATAAAATAAATGACTGATATGAAAAACCTTGCTCCTGCTTCCCCTCAAATGGGTGGCTCTAAAAAATCACAAAGAGGTGGTGCCAGTTGCGGTGCTGCCAACAATAAAAGAATGGTTGGTGGTTCAACCAAAAAGCACAATGGTGGTGCCAAATCAAAGAAAACAACCAAAAAAGCTGGTGACAATGTTGGTTATTGCCTCAGATGCCGTCAAAAAGTAACAATGGTTAACCCAACTGAAATCACAAAGAAAACCGCTAAACGCACAATGAAAATGCGTGTAGGTACATGCCCTAAATGCAAAGGCAAAGTCTACAAAATTGTAGGTGCTTAACTTCTAACTTCTAAATCATAGGTCTATTGAGAAATAGTTCTCTTTTTTCTTTTTCTGATTTATTCATAAAATCTATAGTATGCATATTATATATTCCATTATTTACATTTTGATACATATAATTATCAATTTTATCACGTTCAGAAAGGAATTCTTGATATTTTGCTTCAATATCAGAATTATTATTATTAGTTTCAATTGGTGGAGTTAGTTTAATATCTTTATTTTTATCTTCTGTAAATGCTTCCATATAATCAGTCATGTTTCCATCACCATAACTATTATATGATTTTGGGTCAGTATAAATCATGACATCTTTAATAAAACGATGTGTCGGTTCTTTATCTCCATTATTTTCATCTCTTTTTTCAATATCCATTAAATGACCATATCCGTCAGTATGAAGCGTAAAGAATTGTGATACTTCTTCTGGTAATTCTTTTTCATCTATTATACCAAAACTAACAAAGTTATCTTCTTCTTCTTTTTGTTTTGGGTTTTCTGGTTTTTTATGTTTTTCTTTTTCAAATTGTTCATTAAAAGTAGTATTCCAATCTTTCTCATCATGTGTTTCTTCATAAATTGTATTAAATGCTGGTGGTTTACTAGTTTGTTCTTTTAAAAATTCTTTAAATTCATTTTCAATTGTTTTAAAATCAGTTGAATGATTCTTAGCATTTTCTAATTGATTTTTAATATATTCGTATGCATTTTTAAGAACAATCATAACATCTGGACTACCACCTTTATCTGGATGACAGATTAATGATAAATTATAGTATGTTTTTTTTAATTGAGATAATGAAATATTATTCGGATTTTTGCTATCAAATCCGAGTAATTCATATGGGTTTATAACATTCATTTAATTATATTTTATGTTTTTATGTTATATGTATTTTTCATATATTTTTTTATAACGCAAATAAATAATAATATTTCTGTATATAATATAATATAAAATAAAAATGAAATTAGTTCAATCTTTACAATATGGTGGTAATGTTTGTGTCTTATTAAATTTTTTAATAGGTTTAACTGTTCTTATTCTAGCATATACATTGAAAGTAATTCCTATTAGTGAAACAGAAAAAATCAAATTTGTCGATTTAGATAAATTGCCTAAAGGTTACAGTGTAGAAGTAAAACCATTTATGACAAAATCAATTATAATGACTTCTCTGGCATTCAGTTTAATCGTATTCAACTTTATTTTAATCTGGATAATCCCTAAGAAGTTCCATGCATTTATTGGTTTATTATTAGTTGTTGCATTCGTGATTAGTGTTATTATTGATACAGTTGAAGTATTAAACTTAAATCTCCCTGATACTAAAGAAACCAAAACACTTAAAGATGGTTTCACTTATACACTTTATGCTACATTTGGTCTAGGTGGATTAGGTTGTCTATTACTATTATTTAGCAATCTAGGTAAATTATATCTAAAAAAATAAAAAATAACTAACTATCATAACTATCATAACTATCATATTGATGAATTATAAGATTTTCGCATACATTTTATGAACATCTTCAACATATTCTAGAGGCAAAGAACTAAAATCAATTAAGCGTTTATTATTTTCGTAACCTTTAATATATTCATCACCTTGACAAGTAACATTTTTAATATCAATTTCTAGTTGGTCTGGATTTTCAATATAATATTCAAGAATCTTTTTATTAGTTTTAATGAAGAGATTACCTTCCACAGTTGCCTTTTTAGGAACACCTTTAACCAAATCTTGTGTCCATTTTTTATTAAACATACATGAACCAATATTATCTGAAACATCACCCTTGAGAATTTTTTCAATCAGATGACCTTTCGGAGAATACTTCATTTTTTCTTTTTGATTAACACCTTTCATATTAATCAAGTCAACATTATCGGTTAGTAATTGAAAATAATCATTATCTGATGCAACAATGATATATTTGAGTGGATTATTATTATCAAGATTGCCTTTCAAAACAATTTGAGCGATAATGTCATCAGCTTCGATTTTAGGATGACGCATATGATGAATACCATAAGTCGTAATCATATTAGGAATAACTTCCTTAACAATTACTTCAAATGCAGGTCCACCTTGCCATCCATTCTTATCGCGTTCTTCAACACGTTGAGCTTTATAAGCAACAAATTCAGGAACACGCCAATTATCCTTGAGACGACAATCTTCGGCAATAATAACATTTGACATAGGAGTACTGTATTTTTTGGTGAGATTCATGATATCAGTCACGAACATTTTTTTCATTTTCTCCATGAATTCATTATTTTTATGCCATTTATAGTCTTTTACCAATTCATCCTTTTCTTCTGGATGAGAGTGTTTATACCATAGTTGTGTAGCAGAATAACGATAAAATAATGCATAACCAAGGTCGATAAGTAGCAGAGGGCTAGAAGTATCAATCATTTTAGATATTTTTAATTAAATATTATAATATGAATCAATTTTATAATCTTTTTATTGTGTGAAAAAAGATAAAAAATACAAATAACAATACAAATACAAAATGATTTAGTTTTTATTGTCAATTAAATATTTGATAGCTAGAATTTTAAGTTTAGTATCAAAAAGTTCTTTTAAATTACTATAAGAATCATTAAGTAAATCATTAAATTTAGTTTCATTTCTAGATAATCTGGAAACTAATTTTAATAAATCATATTGTAAGTATTTTTTTTTAATTAATTTGGAAAAATCATTGGGTTGATTATATATTTTTTCGATTAAATCATCTCCTTCAGAAAAATCAAATTCATTTTCAATAGTATCTTCAATATTAATAATTATTTTATGATTGTTTTTGATTATTTTTTTTACAGAATTAATTAAAGATTCATTTTTGTTATGAATCTCTAGGTCATTTAAAAGTGCTTTGTAAATACTGTTTTTCGTATGCAGTATTTCTAATTCAGTAATTAATGACATTCTTAATTTTCATCTATATTTTTTTAAAAATACTGATAGTCTTATCTCATATTTATATTATTTAATAATTTTCAATTTTACTGTAAATAAATATGAACTAAAATAGAAAAAAAAAATTGAATTTAAAATTATTTAATTAAATAATCATAATAATAATCATGGACACATATTATTCTAAGTTTGCTAAAAAATTATTTGCTAAATACAAAAAAAATATGATTATGTATAGCAATGAAGTATTAAGTCATGATGGTTGTGATGAATTTGGATATGAATCTGATATTTATGATTTATATATGATTGTAAAAAACAATAGTAATCAATATGATTATTATCATTTTGTACTGGAAAATTGGTTTGATCAAGATAGTAATACTCTAGAATATAGTATCTATGAAAAATTTACAACTCCTAAATTACATATGCTTAAAGAACAAGAAGGGTATGATCCACGTAATGATTTTCATTTAATTAAAAAACAAACTATTTAATAGTATTTAATATTTAGTATTTAGTTATCTTTTAATTTTTTATTTTTAATATAAAAAAATTGTATATAATTTGTATTTATATAAAAATTTGTGAATGAATATAAAATATCAAAAGTATGGAATCATAGGATTATTATCCGCATTAAATATAACCTTAATATCAACCTTCTTAAAATATGATAGATATTGGTATGCTTTCTTATCATTTCTAGCAGTTGCATCATTTATTAATGCTTCTAGTGCAGTATTAATTTTATGGTATGAATTGTTTAAAAATCCAAAAGAAATCATTTATCGTGTTGAACCCAAAAATTATCTATATATTGTTCCTTGTTATAATGAATCTAAAGAGGAATTAAAACGGTCATTGACTTCTCTAGCAAATCAACGTCATAATACAGGAGATAAAAGAGCTATCTGTATTATTTGCGATGGTAAAGTTACTGGAAAAGGTAATAATATGTCAACAGATATGATTCTCAAAAAAATGCTAAATATTAATGATGTAGGTGATTATTATGATTATGAAACGTGGGATAGTACTCGTAACATAATAACAATTCATAAAGGGACCTTTCTAGGTCTTGATTTTATTCTATTTATCAAAAACACTAATTATGGTAAACGTGATTCACTTGTTTTAATTCGTAAATTATGTTATTTATATAATTTTATTGATAGTATTGACCATATTAAAAATATTGATTTATATAACATTAATAATCCTTTATATACTGATATGCATAAAAACTTTAATAATATATATAAAACAAAAATCGATTATATCATTGGTATTGATGCAGATACTGTTTTTGATTATAATTGTTCATATGAATTAATCAATGCTATTGAGACGAATGGTGTGGATGTTCATGGATGTGTCGGATATATAGATATTTCTCCTAAGATGAAAAAGTATTCACCATTTATCTTATATCAATATGCTGAATATGTTTTTGCACAATGTTTACGTAGATATGCACAATCTAATATAACTCATAAAGTAAATTGTTTATCTGGATGTAATCAAATCTTAAGAGTTAGTGAAGAAACATGTGGTCATAAAATATTATCGGCTTTTAATTATCTTCCTAGCAAGGGTGAAAATATTTTTAATCATATTCGTTCATATGCTAGTGAAGACCGTAATCATGTATGTTTAATGTTATCAATGTATCCACATGTAAAAACAATTCAAGCAATCGATGCAATTGCCTATACTAATGTCCCTACAACAGTAGAAGTATTTGCATCACAAAGAAGACGTTGGAATCTAGGTACTTTATGTAATGATATGTTATTAGTTTATTTACCTGGAATTAATATTTTTGAAAGAATTGCTTCCTTTACTAGTGTCTTAACTTTTATGACTGCTCCTTTTATTTTAATAGCAACTATCAAATTTGTTATCTCTCTAGTATCACATCCAAGTCTGACAATGTTGTATTTATCAATTAGTATGATTATTCCGATTGTTTATGCGATATTGATTCCAATCTTTATCAAAAAAATACCATTGAAAAATACAATATACTATTATGTATCATTTCTATTCTATTTAGTCTTTGGTAGTTTTATTAAATTAGCAACGTATTTTTATTCACTTTATTATATGGATACTATTAATTGGGGTAAAACACGGTCAATTTTAAAAACAGCAGACCTAGAAGAGGACATTGAAATTATTTCAATCAATAATTATGAAGAAACTCAAGAAACCCAAGAAAGTAATAGTAATCTAGAAACCCAAGATAATAATAGTAATCTAGAAACCCAAGATAATAATAGTAATCTAGAAACCCAAGATAATAATAGTAATCTAGAAACTCAAGAAACCCAAGAAAGTAATAGTAATCTAGAAAACAATGTAGAGAAAGAAGTTAAAATAATTAATCTAGATACAGAAACAATAAGATTTACACCATATATCACTTTTACAGAAGATAGTAATGATAATACCAAATTCTTTTTAAGTGATACAGAAAGTTATATTTCGATTGCAAGTAACTCATTATAGTAAGTTTGATTTAATCAATAAAAATATTCGATAAAACATAAATGAGATTTAAGATTGGTATTTGCGGACATGGTTTTGTAGGTAGTGCAATTAGTAATTTTTTTATAAATAAAACAGAGGTTTGCATTTATGATAAATATAAAAACATTAATACATTTGAAACACTATTAAATACCGATATGATTTTTATCTGTTTACCTACAAATTTTGATGAAGAGATAAAAAATTATAATATGATGGCTATAGATGAAACAATTAATAAATTGAATGACGCATTATATAATGGTTTAATAATTATCAAATCAACTGTCATGCCTGATTATTGTGCCAAAATTAATCAACAGTATCCTCAACTTAAAATAATGTCTAATCCAGAATTTTTAAGTGCTAAGACAGCAGTTGAAGATTTTGCGAATCAGAATCATATTATTCTAGGATATACAGAGTTTTCCAAAAATTCGATTAATATTGTCAGAGATATGTATTCTGAACTGTTTCCTAGAGCACATATTTCTATTACAACTACTGAAGAAGCAGCGATGGTTAAATTAGGCTGTAATAGTTTTTATGCAACTAAAATACAATATTTTACAGAATTGTATTTATTATGTCAGAAGATGCAGATTGATTATATAAATGTAAAAAATATGATGTTACAGAATAATTGGATTAATCCAATGCATACGATTGTACCTGGAACAGATGGAATGATATCATTTGGTGGTATGTGTTTACCTAAAGATATCAGTGCATTAAATGAATTTATGAAACAAAATGAAACACCTAATCTAGTTTTATCTGCCGTGATAGAAGATAGAAATAAAATTCGTGGTCCTATCATAGTAAATAAAAATTGACTTAACATTAACTTATATATAAACAATTAATAGATTAATATCAATATCATAAATGGCTTCAACCCGTGAATTTCGTAAAAACCCAACTCATGCCCTTAAAATGTATAGTCAATTCTTTATTCCTATGCAAAAATTCCTTGAAAGTCAAATTACTAAACTTAACCTTAATGTAGATATCGACCAACTTTATCCAATTAATGATGCATGGGCATATTTCTGTAGTGATAGTATTACAGTCATTAACCGTCGTAAAAACCGTATGAAACGTAAGGATGCTTATGATGGTCATCTCAAACGTCCTAAGACTGCATTCATGTGGTTCATTGCTGAAAAGCGTGTTGATTTTGTTATAAAGAATCCTAATGCTAGTATTACCGAAGTTACAACTGAACTATCAAAAGTATGGCGTTCACTAAGTGAAGCTGAAAAGGCTGTTTATACCAAAAAACACGAAGAAGATAAGGTTCGTTATGAAAATGAACGTAAGGAAGCTTATGACAAAGTTAAGGCTGATGACCAAGACCAAAAAGATTCTAAACCCAAGAAACCTCTTAACCCTTATCTTTACTTTATGAAAGATGATACTCTTAAGGAAACTAACAAAGCGGAACATCAAAAAATGCTCGCTGAAGGTGTTAACAAGACATATCTTCAATTCCTTAGTATTAAATGGGAGAAGATGGATGCTAAAGCCAAAGAAAAATATGAGAAACTTGCCGAAGAAGATAATAAACGTTTTCAACAAGAAATGACTGAATATAATGAAAAATACAAGGATAAAAAAGAAACTGTAGATGAATAATAATCCAGATACATTTTAATTAAAAAACTAACCTAATTTTTATTTTTGATTTTGTTTTTGTCTAGATAACTAGATAACTAGATAACATTGAGAAATTGAGCATAAGCTTCTTCAGGCTGTGGCCAGTAGTAGTTATGTTTGTCCATTGCCTCATAAGTAAAACCAGGGGGAGAAAGGAAACTACCAGATGAATAAACAGCCATTGCTTCAGAAGGTGTATTGAATGCAGACAAACAACAAGAACCCTTAACAAAGTAAGAAATACTTCCATTCCCTAGATGGTAAGGTTCATATCCCGGAGGATATCGAGTTCCATTATACATCGTAGCATGACGAATCGTAAATGACTGAGTGGACATTTTGATTTTGATATTATTATTTTTTATTTAATAAAAATAATCAATTTTTCATATATACAAATAAATCTAAAAATACTAAAATAAAATATCTAACTATAATAAAGAAAAATGAATAGATGTCAAGATCAAAATAGAGGTACAGTTAAATACTGTCAACCTTTATATAATAAAGCACCTTATGTAGGGGACTACCCAGCTGATGTTAAAAGTAATGTTGCACCTGAATTAAGAGCAAGCACACCATATGAAACTTTACCAGCTAGTCCAGTTAATGGAGGTTTATTTTCAGGTCCTCCAGCCAGTGGACCATGGGGAGCAATTCCAATTCCTCCTAGCAGTACATATTATATTCACTATAACTTAAGATCAGCACATCCTCCACCAGGTGCAATTTACCATTACATTGGATATAACAGAGAAGGTAATTCATATCAAACAATGCCAGGAGTATTTTGGCTTAATGATAGTAATAGTAGATATCCTAGCGATAATAGATATCATATTAAATTCATTAAAGACACACCTAATTTTTATGGTGAACGATAAATGATGAACTATATTGAAGTTGTAGATGCGATTAAATTAGTGTTTTGTTTTTTAATATATTTTTCTAGGACTCTTATTAATGATTTCTTTTTAATAGGTTTTAAAATAACATCATCAAAAATAGTAGGTGAAATATCTGTTGAATCAATTGATGATGTTGCAATAATTGGAATAACAATGTCTTTTTTACGTAATTCCAAACAAGTTTTATTACCATCCATATTAGGCATACAAATATCCAAAAATATAATATCAAATGAATATGAATCAGTGATTAAGAAACATTCTTCAGCGGATGATGCTAATAAAACTTTAATACCCATGCTAGAAAGTAACTGATGTAATGCTATTCTATTATTTGGATTATCATCAATTACTAAACAGGTGACATCATTATAAATTGGTATTGGTGGTGTTTTAATTAGAATGGGTTCAATTGGTGTTTGATTTTCGATATTTATATTTTTAGTGTAAATAGGATCAACTGCTTCAATCGAAAGAGTAAAAGTAGAACCATAACCTAGAACAGATTCTGCTTTTATATTTCCCTTTAATAGTCTAGAAAGTTGTCTAGATATTGATAACCCTAAACCTGTACCTTCATATTTACGACTTATTTTATTATTAACTTGAACATATGGATTAAATATCTTTTCTAGATGACTCCGAGGAATCCCTATTCCTGAATCACAAACCGAAAATTCCAAATAAATTTTAATACCAATTCTATTAACTAGTCTAATATTAGTTTTAATAAAACCCGATTCAGTGAATTTTACAGAATTTGATAATAGATTAATAAGAATTTGTTTGAGTCGTTTTTGGTCACAATAAATATTTTCAGGGATATTTGAATCAATTGAATAACTGATATCAAGATTTTTACCATTTGTTTTAGAAATAATAACATCATGGATTTCTTCAATACATTGTCGTAAATTAAAATTAGTTGGATATAATGTGATATTACCTGATGTAACTTTTGCATAATCTAGAATGTCATTTAAAATATCCATCAGTTGATTACTACATGAAGAAATAATATCGACATATTCTTGAAAATTATTATCGATTTTATCATGTAAAATTTGAGCCATACCAATAATACCATTCAGAGGTGTTCTTATTTCATGACTTATATTAAACAGAAAACATTCCTTTTCTAGGAGGTTGTTTTCATCATAACAAATATTTTTACTAGTACTAGGAGTTATAATATATGTTTTTGTGTTATTATTATCAACTATTTTATAATTAAAAGAATTAAAATCGTTTATTAATGTACTAATTGTTTTACCTATCACTTCATTCTTATTAACTTTAAATAATTTTTCAGCTGAATTATTTATATATAGAATATTGTTATTAATATTATTAATAATAATGATAATATCGTTAATATTATCTAAAATATTGGTATATGGTACATCATCATTATTGTTCATTTGAACAATCAATATTATCTTTATTATCTTTATTTAAAAAAGAAGATTTAATTTCTAAGAATATGAATAAAAATGAATACCTCTAGTTGTTTATTATTTTTATTATTACTAACTTTAATAATAATAATTGCAATTTACAAACAATCCCAACGTCAAATTAAAGAAAAATGGTTAGATGTTGATATGAATTCTTTTGCACCTATGTTTGATACATTAAAGTTTTCTGGTTTAAATATTTCCAAATTTTCAAATGGATTCACCCTAGAAGACGATAAAACTAAATGTGTCTGTCAATGTAGCAGAAAATGTAAACCACCAACAGCCACTTCAACCACTACCCCAACACCTTCATCTGGTTTAGGTATGGGTGTAAGATTAAATTATTATCCTTGGTTTGCTCAAAGAGAATAAAAAATAAAAAAATTTCTGTTAAATATATAAAAATAAAATGAATAATTCACAAGTAATCTTTGTATTATTTTTAATTCTCATAAGTTATTATTATTTAATGACCAGACAAAACGAAGGATATACAAGTCTAGGTTATGGTCCATTCAAACCAATTCCTGAAACACCTTTAGTAGACCCGCTCGTTTGTTATCCAGGTACATATTGGCGTAATGGAACTTATTATGATAGTTGTATTAAAAAAACAACAACAATGCCAATGCGTATGAGTGTTGATGGGAAACCGTTCAGAGAACCAGAAGCAAAATACAAAATGGTATGTTTTCCGGATGAACATCTAAATAGAAATTGTCAATTCGTTAAAGTTTACGAAAAATATGTATGAAAACTGAATGAGAATTCTAGTTTTAAATCATGATTTTTAAATTTTGAATTTGTATTATTTTTAATATCAATTGGAAAGTAATATTTTGCATTTTTTAATTCATCAATATTATAAATATAATCTGATAAATTAGGGATTGTATGATAATAAGAAATATAATTCAAAAATTGACCAGTATTATCTTTTTGATTCGCATAAATTCTAGTTGAAGAACTTATCACACAATCTTTTTTAATATTTGATTGCCAAATAACACTATAACTAATATCATTACCATATTTTTTGATAATAATATAAAGTACAATATTATCATTATTATGCTTATAGTTGACAGTTTCAATATGAATTGAATTATTTAGAATTGGATAAATATGAATGATATGTTTATCATACAAGTTATTTTTAACGGTTACCAGATTATATTTTGAAAGATATTGTAAATGGTCTTCTAGGTTTTTATGTCTAACTAAGTTATTGAACGGTGAATACCATTCTTTATGAACACAGTCATGAAGATGATTTTTAAATTCATCCAATGTAAACGTTTTATTACAATCTGAATAATAACATTTATAGATTGGAATATTTGCCAGAATAGTTTTAGCCATGTTTTCCATAGTTTTATTATTGTTAAAAACATATGTTTGACAAACAGTACACATATTAGTTTTTTTAGAACAATTCAAGCAAATTTGATGATCATTTGTACATGTTACAATTTTTCCAACAATACTATTACTACACATCAAACATTGATATTTTTTAATCATATCATTTAAGAATTGTTGAGATTCCATTAGGTTATTATTTTGTTCTTTTGTTTTTTGTTCTCTATTTATTCATCAATTCAATTTTATTCAATTACGCATAAAAAATCAAAATAAAAACTATACAATAAATAATAAATAATAACAATGTCATCAGCAGAAAAAATCGCAAGAACAGTATTTCACAAAGAGCCTAAAGCACCAGGTTCTATTTCATTAGCAATCAGTGAAGAAATGTCAATCAAAGAAGTATTTGAAATGCTTTTAATGATTTTTACAGAAGGTATGAAAATATTATTTGGTGATAGTCAAGGTAAAGTAGATTTAAACAATCTTAAAGAAAAAGACTTTATCCTAGTACAAGAATACTTTAAAAGTTTTGGATTTCTATGCAATTATAAAGTTTATCTCCCTAGTCAAGCAGCAAATATGGATTTTGCATCTAGAAAATATTCTAATATTACAATCACAAACACAACACCATTAACTGACCTTCGTTTACCTTTAAAATGTGGTCCTAGAGTATATGAAATATCTTTTGCTTTCTATATGCCTTAGTTTCTTGGTTCTTTTTGTTTCTTTTTGTTTCCTTTTTCATTATTATTTTATTAAGTGTATAATAAAGAAGATAAAGATGATTTATTGGATTTTTGATATGGATGAAACACTTTATCAAATTAATGGAAGATTTTCATATGAATCATTAAAAATAGATATCGAATTAATAAATTTAATAAAAAAATTAAATGGTTTTAAAATATTATTTACTAATGGAACTCACCAACATACTAATGCTGTCTTAGATAAAATGGGATTAGCATCTAGTTTTGATTTAATACTAGACCGTAATATTCTAGGAGTAATGAAACCATCACCAATTGCTTTTATGAAATTAATAAAATGGTGTTCAATTGGTCCAAATGATACCTGTTATTATTTTGAAGATTCAGTTTATAATTTAATTGTAGGTGCTTCTCTAGGATGGCAGACTATTTTAATATCTCCTTTAAAATCTTCAAATAATAATATTATTGAATTCGATTTTATTAAAAATGGTATTAAAACAAAAAAAAGAGTTGTTATCAACTATACATTTAAAAATATTAAAGAATCACTTAGACATTTTGTAAATAGAATGCCATAAATCATAATTATTAGATTAATTTTTTTTTGATAAAATTGAAAGACAAAAAATACAATCACTTAGAATAATAGAAAACAAAAACAAAATGGACTCACTTAAAAGTTCGTTGCTAGAAAAGATAAATGAAATTAATACCTCTAATAAGACCCCAGTTATCTTCTTTTTGATTGGAACATATCCTGGATATAGTAATATTCATCAAACACCACCATATATTTGTGATGTAATTAAAGATGATAATATGGCACCAATTGTTATTTTGTTTGATAGTTTTTATAAGAATAAGAATAACACCGAATCAAACCCTTTGGCTTTTTTGACAAATAAAACTGAATTAAGTGAGTGTAATGAGGGTACTTGGTATTATCCTCATTATATTAAAAATTTGAAGAATAGTTATATGGGAAAAGTTGCATATCAATACTATGCTGAAAATATGACGGAAGAATTAATGAATGAATTGTTGAATATGGTAAGTCCTAATCTATCATTTGTTTGGAGTTTCACTTCAATTACTTTTGGTAAAGATTTTATTAAGAAAGAAAATTGTCATATCCCTGAAGGTAATTGCATGGCAAATTTGAAATTTCAATCTGATTATTTTCCAGTAATAAAAATGAAAAATAATAATCAGTACTATATTGAATCTAATAGTATAACTTTAACAGAAATTGTTGATGAAATTATTAAACTTCAACCATTCAAAATTGCAACAAATCAAGAACTAGAATATTTTAGTAAACTAGAACAACTATATGGCTTCGTATATTATTATGTTTCTAGATGGTTAGAAGAATTCAAAAGTTATAAAACATGGGAGATTCAAATCCGTTTGTATGACCCAACAAATAAACTTAAGTTGACAAAGTGGTCTTCCAGTGAAGATTGGAATCATTTTAAATATCGTGTAGGTCCTTATTTTGATGTTGATAAAATGATTAAACAATTCAAACTATCTGATTTTGATTCACTTGAAGATTTTATCAATCATTCTATCTTTGAAAATGGTATGCAACTAGTTAAACTAGATAGTATTGATTTATCAGAATCAAGTAGAGAAACACAGTTTAGTAGTTTTTATGAAGAATATGAACAACTACTTAATAGTAATAAATTACCTAATTTGTTTTCCAATTATCTATATCGATTTAATACAAAATATAATAAATAATGAATAATGAACAATGAACAATGAACAATGAACAAAATAATAAAAAAAGAACTAAACTAAAAATAATTGAATGACTTTTGCATAAGGCTTTTACGTAATTCTCTTAATTCTTGAGCAGTAACTGCATGTTGTGATGTATCTTTATGATTCATAATATATTTTTTTGTAATTGCTCTGACTTTAGTTGGAATATCATTTAATTCAGGATATTTATGATGTTTATCTAATGTGATTGCTTC
>JACCED011736541.1_pt1 | contig 14654 bp, 13 predicted proteins | sample 7455021 | NCBI WGS metagenome assembly JACCED01 (sample SAMN15323456, study PRJNA562643) | freshwater metagenome | isolation source: river surface water | place: USA:Blue River Watershed | collected 2017-08-19 | reverse complement strand
CGGTACAGGCCGGGCCGAGATCCGACAGGATGTCGCCAAACAGGTTGCTGGCCACCACCACATCGAAAAAATCGGGGCGCTGCACGAAGTGGGCGGTCAGGATGTCAATGTGGAACTTGTCCACATTGATGCCGGGGTAGGCCCTGGCCATTTCGGCCACGCGCTCGTCCCAGTAAGGCATGGTGATGGCGATGCCGTTGGACTTGGTGGCGCTGGTCAGGTGCTTTTTGGGGCGCGACTGGGCCAGCTCGAACGCAAACTTGAGCACGCGGTCCACGCCCACGCGGCTCATGATGGTCTCCTGCATCACGATTTCGCGCTCGGTGCCGGGGAACATGCGGCCGCCCACAGCCGAGTATTCGCCCTCGGTGTTTTCGCGCACGATGTACATGTCGATCTCGCCGGGCTGGCGCGGGCTGCCGTCGCGGCGCACCACCGGGGCAATGATGCCGGGCATCAGGCGCGCCGGGCGCAGGTTGATGTACTGGTCGAATTCGCGGCGAAACAGCAGCAGCGAGCCCCACAGCGAGACATGGTCGGCGATCTTCTCGGGCCAGCCAACGGCACCGAAGTAGATGGCGTCGTGGCCTCCGATCTGCTCTTTCCAGTTGTCGGGCAGCATCTTGCCGTGCTTTTCATAGTAGTCCCAGCTCGAAAAATCGAAGTGGTCGAACTGCAGGTCGATGCCGAACTTGCCGGCCGCGGCTTCGAGCACGCGCAGGCCTTCGGGCATGACTTCCTTGCCGATGCCGTCTCCGGCGATGACGGCGATGCGGTGTTTCTTGCTCATGTGCAATTCCTCGTGGGTTTCAGGATTGGAAAAAGTTCAGGGTCTGGGCGGCCACCTGTCCGGGCAATTCTTCGGCCAGATAGTGTCCGCAAGGCAGCGCCTGGCCGGTGACCTGCGTGGCGCGCTCGCGCCAGAGGGCCAGCACGTCAAAGCAGCGCCCGACGGCACCGTGCTCGCCCCAGAGCACCCGCAGCGGTTGGGTCAGGCGAAGGCCCGCCGCCACATCGGCGCGGTCGTGCTCCAGGTCGATCCCGGCACTGGCACGGTAATCCTCGCAGATGGAGCGGCCGGTGCCGGCAATGGCGGCGCAGCGTTCGTATTCGGCCAGGGCTTCGGGTGTGAACGGGGCCAGCCCGGCGTGTCGTCCGCCGATCACGCTGCGCACGTAGCGGGCAGGATCGCTGTCGATGAGCGCCTGCGGCAAAGGTCCGGGCTGGATCAGGGCAAACCAGTGCCAGTAGGCACGGGCAAAGGCCTCGCTGGTCTGTGCGTACATGGCCAGGGTGGGCGCAATGTCCAGCAGCATCAGGCGCTGCACGGCCTGCGGATGGTCCATCGCCAGACGGTGGGCCACGCGGGCGCCCCGGTCATGGGCCAGCACGTCAAAGCGCTCAAAGCCATGGGCGCGCATGACGGCCACTGCATCGAGCGCCATCTCGCGCTTGCTGTGGTTGTGGTGCAGTTCATCCGCTGCCGGCCGCGAAGAATCGCCATAGCCGCGCAAGTCCATCAGCACCACACGGTGCCGCGCCGCCAGCGCGGGCAGGACCTTGTGCCACATGGCCATGGTCTGCGGGTGACCGTGGAGCAGCAGCAAGGGCGTGCCCTGCCCACCTGCCCGGGTGTGCAGCTGCACCCCGTTGCGCTCGACCGCCTGGACTTCGAAATGGCTGAACATGCGCCAAGCTTATCCGCACAATCGGAAATAATCAGGCAATCGATTATTCCCAATAAAGAAACAATGGAACGCAGCGATCTTGAACTGGTGCTGGCCGTGCAAGCCCAGGGCAGCCTGGCCAAAGCCGCCCAGGCCCTGCGCCTGACCCCGCCGGTGGTGACCAAGCGGCTGGCCGCACTGGAGTCCCAGCTGGGCGTGCGCCTGTTCCAGCGCACCACCCGCCGCGTCAGCCCCACCACCGAAGGCCTGGCCCTGTGCGAACGCGCCCGGCGCATCCTGCTGGACTTTGCCGACGCCGAAAATGCCCTGCGCGAACAGCAAAGCCTGCCCGCCGGGCCTGTTCGCCTGGTCAGCAGCTTCGGCTTCGGGCGCCTGTGGCTCGGCCCCGCGCTCAGCGACTTCCAGAGGCTCTACCCCGGGGTGCAGGTCGAGCTGCAGCTGACCGAGCAATTGCCCCATCTGGCGGGCGAAGGCTTTGACGCCGCCGTCTGGCTGTGGAATCCGCCGGCCAGCGTGGCGGCCGAATGGGTGGTGCGCAAACTCGCCCCCAACCAGCGCGTACTGGTGGCCGCCCCGGCTTACCTGCAGGCCCACGGCCAGCCCGCACGGCTGGACGACCTGGCCGCACACGCCTGCCTGGTCGTGCGCGAAAACGGGGGCGATACCGGTCAGGGCCAGCGCTTTGACCAATGGTGGCTGAGCCGACAGTCCGAGGGGGATCGCCCGGGCAAGCGCACCCCGGTGACGGTCTCGGGCCCGCTCTCGAGCAACTCGGGCGAACTGGTGCGCGACTGGTGTCTGGCCGGGCACGGCATCATGCTGCGCAGCCTGTGGGACGTGGCCCAGGCCCTGGCCAGCGGCGCCCTGGTGCGCGTGCTGCCCGAATGGGCCATGCACGACGCCGACGTGCACTGGATCGCGCCCTACCGGGCCCCCATGCCGCTGCGCTTGCGGCTCCTGCAGGATTTTCTGGCGCAGCGCTTTGCCGGTGCGCCCTGGAACCCGCTCAGGCCTTGACTGCCGGGGGTGCGCGCACCACCAGGCTCACCCCGACTGCCGTGACGGCCGTGCCCAGCAGGGTCAGCGCGGTGATCTGCTCGTCAAACAGCAGCCAGGCCATCGCCGCCGTGGTCGGCGGCACCAGGTACATCAGGCTGGCCACCGTGGCCGCTGCCCCGCGCTGGATCAGCAGGTACAGCAGGGAGGAGCCGCCCAGGGTGAGCCCCAGCACCGACCAGGCCATGGCGCCCATCAGCTGGCCGTTCCAGTGCATGCCCTCAGGTTCGAGTGCAGCCAGCGGGAGCGTCACCAGCGCGGCGGCCATCAACTGCACCGTGTTGGCGGTGCGCACATCGCAGGGCTGGACAAAGCGCTTCTGGTAGAGCGTGCCGGTGGTGATGGCCAGCAGCGCCATCACGGCCCAGGCCATGTTCTCGAACGTCACATGGTCCATGGGCGAGCCCTGCACGAACTTGCGCGAGACCACCATGACCAGGCCGGCAAAGCCCAGCAGCAGGCCCAGCCACTGCCGGCGCGAGACGGCCGCCTCGGCGCTGCGCGAGAGAGTGGACAGCCAGATTGCCGTGAGCACCGGCTGGATGCCGACGATGAGCGAGGACAGGCCCGAACCCATGCCCGCCTTGACCGCCGCCCACACGCCGCCCAGATAACCGGCGTGCATGAGCATGCCGGTCACGGCCAGGTGCAGCACCTGCCGCTGGTCACGCGGCCAGGCCACGCGGGCCAGCCAGATCCAGGGCAAAAAGCACAGCACCGAAAAACAGTAGCGCCAGAGCAGGAAAGTGAAGGGCGGCGCGTGGGGCATGCCGAAACGCGCCACGATGAAGCCGGTGCTCCAGATCAGCACGAACACGGCGGGCATGGCCCTGAGCCATGCCGTGGCGGAAGATTCGCTCATTTCACGCGGGCACGGATTTCGGGCAGGGCCTTCTGCATGTAGTAGACCATGGACCAGACCGTCAGCACGGCCGCCGCCCAGATCAGGACTTCACCCCAGCCGCGGGTGTCGATCAGGCCCAGCAGCACGCCGTCGTAGAGCAGGAAGGGGATCGCCACCATCTGCACCGTGGTCTTGAGCTTGCCGATCATGTGCACCGCCACGCTCTTGCCCGCGCCGATCTGCGCCATCCATTCGCGCAGGGAGGAGATGGCGATCTCGCGGCCGATGATGACCAGCGCCACCAGCACATGCACCCGGTTCATGTGCACCAGGATCAGCAGCGCCGCGCACACCAGGAATTTGTCGGCCACCGGGTCCAGGAAGGCGCCAAAGGCCGAAGTCTGGTTGAGCTTGCGCGCCAGGTAGCCGTCGAGCCAGTCGGTGATGGCGAACACCACGAACATCACCGTGGCCAGCAGGTTGCGCATGTCGTCGCCCAGGCCGGGGATGTAGTAGACGGCCACGATCAAGGGGATCGCGACAATGCGCGTCCAGGTCATGATCGTCGGGATGGTGAAAAACATGCGCCGATTGTGCACCAAGGCCACGGCGATCGCCTGACACCTCGGGGGGCGCAAGACCCTGACGGCCGTTCAGTGCAGTGCCTGGTAGATCGCCTCGGCCAGTTCCTGCGAAATGCCCTCGACCTGCGCCAGGTCTTCCACACTGGCCGCCTCGACACCGCGCACACCGCCAAAGCGCTGCAACAGCCGCGCCCGCTTGCGTGGCCCGATGCCGGGGATTTCCTCGATCTTGCTGCCGCCCACCCGCACCTTGGCGCGGGCGGCGCGCATGCCGGTGATGGCAAAGCGGTGCGCCTCGTCGCGGATCTGCGCCACCAGCATCAGCGCGGCCGAATCCTTGCCCAGGTAGACCTTCTCGCGGCCATCGGCAAACACCAGCTCTTCCAGACCGACCTTGCGGCCCTCGCCCTTTTCCACGCCGACGATGCGCGAGAGGTCCAGACCGAGGGCGGTGAAGACCTCGCGCGCCATCGCCACCTGGCCCTTGCCGCCGTCGATGAGCACCAGATCGGGCAGCCGCGCATTGCCGTCACCGCTGCGCAGGGCCTCGGCCAGCTTGCCGTAGCGGCGCAGCAGCACCTGGCGCATGGCGGCGTAGTCGTCGCCGCCGGTGATGCCCTCGATGTTGTAGCGGCGGTATTCGCTGCTTTGCATCTTGTGCTGGCGGAACACCACACAGGAGGCCTGGGTGGCCTCGCCCGCCGTATGCGAAATGTCAAAGCATTCGATGTGCAGCTGCTCGAGGTCGTCGGGCGCCAGGTCGAGCGCGTCGGCCAACGCACGGGTGCGGGCCTGCTGCGAACCTTCTTCGGAGAGCAGGCGCGCGAGCTGCAGCTCGGCGTTTTTCTCGGCCATCTCCAGCCAGGCGCGGCGGTGTTCGCGCGGCTGGTGGATGGCGCTGATCTTGACCCCGGTCTGCTCGGTCAGGGCCGCGATCAGGGCCTTGTCCACCGGCACACTGAGGATCAGCAACGGCGGCACCGGGACGCCAATGTAATGCTGCGCCAGAAAGGCCTCGAGCACCTGCACTTCCACCGGCGGGGCCTGCTCGCCCTCCTCGAGCGCCTGCAGCTCCTGGGCATCCTGCACATGCACCGGGAAGTAGGGCCGGTCGCCCAGATGGCGTCCGCCCCGCACCATCGCCAGGTTGACACAGGCGCGCCCCCCCTGCACCCGCACCGCCAGGACGTCGGCATCGGTGTCGCTGTTTGTCTCCACCGATTGCTGGTGCAGCACCCGCGAGAGCGCGCTGAGCTGGTTGCGCACCTCGGCCGCCTGCTCGAACTCGAGCTGCTCGGCGTGCGCCATCATGCGCTGCTCCATCTCGCGCATCAGCGCGCTCGTCTCGCCGCGCAAAAACTGCTCGGCATGCTGGACATCCGCCCGGTACGCCTGCGGACTGATCAGGTTCACACAGGGGCCCGAGCAGCGCTTGATCTGGAACAGCAGGCAGGGCCGGCTGCGGTTGGCGAACACGGTGTCCTCGCAGGTGCGCAGGCGAAACACCTTCTGGATCAGCTGGATCGACTCCTTGACCGCCCAGGCACTGGGAAAGGGGCCGAAATAGCGGTGCTTCTTCTCCACCGCCCCCCGGTAATAGGCCACCCGCGGGTAATGCTGCGGCTCGGGGCTGCCCACCTCGTCGGGCAGCGGCGTGCGGCCATTGCCGCTGAGCTTGAGGTAGGGGTAGCTCTTGTCGTCCCGGAACAGGATGTTGAAGCGCGGGTGCTGGGTCTTGATCAGGTTGTTTTCCAGCAGCAGCGCCTCGGCCTCGGAGCGCACCACCGTGGTCTCCATGCGCGCGATCTTGCCGACCATGTGGCCGATGCGCGTGCCGCCGTGGTCCTTCTGGAAATAGCTCGACACCCGCTTTTTGAGGTTGCGCGCCTTGCCCACATAGAGCAACTGCTCCTGCGCGTCAAAGTAGCGGTACACGCCCGGCAAGGCAGGCAGCGCAGCGACCTGGGCAAGCAGGTTTTCGTCGTGGCTGGAGGACATGGCGGCTATTGTCTGTGAAAAGGGCAGCGACAATGCCCCCCATGCACACCAGCCATCTCTGGGACATCTTCTGCACCGTGATCGACAACCACGGCGACCTGGGCGTGAGCTGGCGCCTGGCGCGCCAGCTGCGCGATGCCGGCCAGCGGGTGCGCCTGTGGGTGGACGAGGCCTCGGCCCTGGCCTGGATGGCCCCGACGGCCGCGCAGGAGCCGAACATTGCAGTCAATGCCTGGGCGCAGGCCAGTGACGCGGCCACCCTGGCCGCCTTGCCCCCGGCCGATGTGTGGGTCGAAGCCTTTGGCTGCGAGATGCCGCAGGCCTTTGTGACCCATTTCGTGGCGCATGCCGCAGCCCACCGAAGCCAGCAGCCGGCCTGGATCAACCTGGAGTACCTGAGCGCCGAAGCCTGGGTGCCGCGCATGCACGGCCTGCCCTCGCCCGTCATGAGTGGCCCGGCCAAGGGCTGGACCAAACGCTTTTTCTATCCCGGCTTCATGCCCGGGACGGGCGGCCTGCTGCGCGAGGCCGACCTGCTGCAGCGACAAAAAACCTTTGACCGCACGGCCTGGCGCCAGCGCCACGCCCCGACGCTGCAACCGGGTGGGCGCCTGATCAGCCTGTTCTGTTACGAACCCGCCGCCCTGCCCCAGCTGCTGCTGCAACTGACGGGCACCGCCGACCACCTGCTCGTGCCCCCCGGCCGCCCGCTGGCTGCGGTGCAGCAGGCGTTGGCAACCATGCCGGTGCACCCGGACTGGACCGCCCTGCCCTACACCGACCAGCACGGCTTTGACGAGATGCTGCGGGCCTGCGACCTCAACTTCGTGCGCGGCGAAGACTCCCTGGTGCGTGCCCTGTGGGCGGGCCAGCCCTTCGTCTGGCAGATTTACCCGCAGGACGACAACGCCCACCATGCCAAGCTGCAGGCGTTCCTGGACTGGCTGCAGGCCCCGCAGAGCCTGCGCAGCGCCCATCGGGTGTGGAATGGGGTCGAAGAGGGACACATGCCCGCCCTGCAGGCTGCCGATCTGCAGCCCTGGGCACAGGCGGTGCAGCAAGCTGGCGAACGACTGCTGGGCCAGCGGCCTCTGGTCAGCCAGTTGATCGACATGGCCGCAAGGTGAATGGCATCGCCCGGGTCGGCGCGGCTTAGCCCAGGCCAAGGGCACCGAACCAGCGGGACCAGAAAGACCGGGACCGTTCCTGTGCACCGAAACGGCGCAGCAGTTCAGCCATCTCCTGCTGCCCGCTGCGAGAGGCGGCCTCCGGTGGCGAGAGGTCGTCCATCCAGGAGACGCGATTGGGGTCCGCGCCATGCGCCAGCAAACAGCGCGCCACCGCCAGATGGCCTTCGAGCACACTCACGACCAGGGCCGTGCGCAGGATTTCGGGGTGCTGCTCGTCGGGATGGACCCCCTCGGCCAGGTGATGCTGGACCCGCGCCAGATCCCCCTGGACCGCCGCCTGATAGAAATCCTTCCAGTCGCCTGCCGACATGTGTGCCCTTTCCCCCGAGTCTGCCCCCCGACATCATGCAGGGGTTTGGCGTCCGGTCGGGCAGCCGCAGGCCCGGGCAGCCCCTGCAGGCCAGCCCCGTGCCCCGCAGGTTAGAATAGCGGGCTTGGCGCAACGCCACCCCCATACCCATTCCCAACGGAAAACCACCATGAAAACCGCTCAAGAACTCCGCGTCGGCAACGTCATCATGCACGGCAAGGACCCCATGGTCATCCTGCGCACCGAATACCAGCGCGGCGGCCGCGGATCATCCACCGTGCGCATGAAGCTCAAGAGCCTGATCGCCAACTTCGGCACCGAAGTGGTCTTCAAGGCCGATGACAAGATGGACCAGATCATTCTGGACAAGAAGGAGTGCACCTACTCCTACTTCGCCGACCCCATGTACGTCTGCATGGACACCGAGTACAACCAGTATGAAGTCGAAGCCGAGAACATGGGCGATGCCCTGAACTACCTCGAAGACGGCATGGAAGTCGAAGTCGTGTTCTACGAAGGCAAGGCCATTTCGGTGGAACTGCCCACCAGCGTGGTGCGCGAGATCACCTGGACCGAACCGGCCGTCAAGGGCGACACCTCCGGCAAGGTGCTCAAGCCCGCCAAGATCGCAACCGGCTTCGAAGTGCCCGTGCCCCTGTTCGTCAACCAGGGCGACAAGATCGAAATCGACACCCGCACCGGCGAATACCGCAAGCGCGTCTGAGCCACGCCTGCGCTGCACAAAGGCCCTCTCGAGGGCCTTTTTTGCGTCTGCACACCGGTGCTGTGGCGCCCTTGGCGCACAATCTGCGCATGCAAAGCACCCACGACCTCAAGCAGACCGCGCTGCCCAGCGCCTGGTCCGAACTGCTGGCCAACCGCGACCCGGCGGCCGCCATGACACCCCAGGCGTACCGGCTGGCCTTCGCCGATCCCGAATTCCTGCTGCGGCGCGAGACGCGCGGCATCCGCTTCCAGCTCGAAATGCTCAAACCCGATCTGGTCCAGCAGGAGGCCGGCATCGATCACACGGTGGTGGTGTTCGGCAGTGCGCGCTTTCAGAGCCTGCAGGACGCGCAGGCGGCCTTGCAGACGGCCCAGTCCTCAGGCGACGCGCAGGCCCTGCGGCTGGCCGAGCGCGCGCTGCGCAACGCGGCGTGGTACGAGCAGGCGCGCGAATTTGGCCGACTGGTGTCGCAGCAGTGCGCCTGCATGCCCGAACAGGAACGGCTCTACATCTGCACTGGCGGCGGCCCGGGCATCATGGAGGCCGCCAACCGCGGGGCACACGAGGCCGGCGTGCCCTCGGTGGCACTCAACATCGTGCTGCCCCACGAACAGGCGGCCAACCCCTATGTCACCCCCGCCCTGAGTTTCAAGTTCCACTACTTCGCGCTGCGCAAGATGCACTTCATGATGCGCGCCAAGGCGCTGGTGGCCTTTCCGGGCGGCTTCGGCACCCTCGACGAACTGTTCGAGGTGCTGACCCTGGTGCAGACGCGCAAGGCCCATCCGGTGCCCATCCTGCTTTATGGCCGCGCCTTCTGGGAACGCCTGTTCAACCTGCATGCGCTGGTGGACGACGGCACGATCGCCGAGGAAGACCTGGCCCTGTTCCAGTACGTGGACAGCCCGCAGCAGGCCTGGCAGTCGATCTGCGATTTCTACAAGCTGCCGGTCGCGCAGGCTCAGTGAGGCCGGCGCGGGCGCAGCCGCCAGGCACTGGGCGCCCCCAGGGCCACGCAAGCGCCGACCACCCAGAACACCGGCGAGACGCCCGCCACCGCACCGGCCGCGCCAAACAGGATGGGCATGAGCACGCTTGAGGCGTTGATGCTCATCAGACGCAGGCCCAGCGCCTCGCCCTGGCGGCGCTCGGGCGTGATCTGATGCAGGGTGCTCATGATCATGGGCTGGACCGAGCCGAGCGCCAGCCCCAGCAGCACCGAGCAGGCCCCCATCGCCAGGGCATGGGTGGTGAAGGGGTAGATGGCAAACAGCACGCCGGTGGCCAGCATGGCCGTGCTCACGATCTGGTACTCGTGCAGGTGGCGTGAAAACCAGGGCAGGCAGACGCGGATGAACACGGCCGACACCGCAAAGCCCCCCAGGATGGCGCCGATCACGGAGGCGCTCAGGTCGCGCTCATGCCCGAGCACAGGCACCACAAAGGTGTGCACATCCCAACACGAGGCGAGCAGCCAGTTGATGGCCAGCAGGCGCCGCATCAGGGGCTCGCGCAGCAGCTCCATCGCATTGCCACTGGCCGCTGGCTGCTCGCCCGTGCGCTGGGGGTGCTCCTGCACCCGGCGGATGATCAGCCAGGTCAGCAGGGGCAGCAGGGCCATCAGGGCGAAGGCGGCGCGAAAGCCCCAGACGTCGGCCGGCGTTTGGCCCGCGTGGTCGATCAGCAGGCCGGCACACACCGGCCCCAGAAAATTCGAGACCGCCGGTCCGATCGAGAGCCAGCTGAAGGCGCTCTTGAGCTCGGCCGGGGTGGACGCCAGCCGCCCCACATGGCGCTGCAGGGCGATCACGGTCAGGCCGGTGGCACCGCCAGTGGCCAGCGCGCTCAGGCACAGCATCGGAAACACCGGCCACAGCATGGCCGCCCCGGTGCCGGCGGTGGCCACCAGCGCCGCCCAGGCCACCGGCCGGCGCAAGCCGACCCGGTCGGTGTAGCGGCCCGCAGGCACGGCGGTGAAGACCTGCGTCAGGGCGAACAGGGCCAGCAATCCGCCCACGGCCATGGCGCTGTAACCCAGCTCCAGGGCACGCAGGGGGGTGGCCATGCGCATGCCGGCCATGCAGGCATGCAGAAAGATCTGCCCGGCAATCAGGCGCGTGAGCTCGCGCCTCATGGCGCCCCATCGGACGCGCCGGGCAGCAGGGCCTGGCTTTGCTCGTCCGGCAGCGCGTCGACCTGGCGCAGCGCCCGGTTCATGACATTGGTGCGGGTCTGAGCCTGCTCGAGCGTGTTGAGCACGGTCTGGGTCTGGCTGCGCACCCTGGCCAGCACATCGCCGAACTTGTCGAACTCGGTCTTGACCGCGCCGAGCACCTGCCAGACCTCGCTGGAGCGCTTTTCGAGCGCCAGCGTGCGAAAGCCCATCTGCAGCGAGTTGAGCATGGCCATCAGCGTGGTCGGCCCGGCCAGTGTGACGCGGTGTTCGCGCTGCAGCAGTTCCATCAGGCCGGGGCGGCGCAACACCTCGGCATACAGGCCCTCGGTGGGCAGGAACATGACGGCGAAGTCGGTGGTGTGGGGCGGCTCCAGGTATTTGTCGGCAATCGATTTGGCTTCGAGCTTGATGCGCGCTTCGAGCCCGCGGGCAGCAAGGTCGGCGGCCGCGGCATCTGCCCGGCCCTGCGCATCGAGCAGGCGCTCGTAGTCTTCGTTGGGGAACTTGGCGTCGATCGGCAGCCACACGGGCTGGCCATCGTCGCTGCGCCCGGGCAGGCGGATGGCAAAGTCCACCCGGTTCTTGTCACCGGGCCGTGTCGCCACCTGGGCGGCGTACTGCTCGGGCGCCAGCACCTGCTCGAGCAGGGCGCCGAGTTGGGCCTCGCCGAACATGCCGCGCGTCTTGACGTTGCTCAGCAGGTGCTTGAGGTCGCCCACGCCCTGGGCCAGGCTGTGCATCTCGCCCAGGCCCTTGTGCACCTGCTCGAGCCGCTCGGCCACCTGACGAAAGCTCTCGCCCAGGCGCGCCTGCAGCGTGGCCTGCAGCTTCTCGTCCACCGTCTGCCGCATTTCGTCGAGCTTGGCGCTGTTGCTTTGCTGCAGCTGGGCCAGCTGGGTTTCCATGGTGCCGCGCATCTCGGCCAGGCGCCGCGCATTGGCCTCCGACAGGCCCTGCACCTGCAGCGCCAGGCTGTCGGTCAGGCTTTTCTGCAGCAGGGCCAGCTGCTGGGCCAGGGCGTCGATCTGCTGGTTCTGCGTGCGGGTCGCCTCGGCACCTTGCTGCAGCAGGCTTTGCTGGAACAGGGTGAGGGTCTGCATGCTCTCCTGCCGGGCCTGGACTGCCGATTGGCTGACCTCGTTGCGCAGCTCGCGCTCCAGGCGCTCGTTCTGGGCCTGCAGTGCCTGCAACTGCTGCTGCAGGGCCTCCAATTGCGGCGAATGGTCGCGCGCGGGGCTTCTGCGCAGCAAAAGCACCAGGCCGGCGATGACCAGCAGCCACAGGACCAGGAGCAGACCCGAACCGAGGGCGCCCATGCCCTCCATCATCCCAGGACCTCGGGATTGATCGGTGTGCGGGTCTGGCCGCGCAGCAGGTAGTCCATCAGGTTGTCGGCGGCCAGCTGGGCCATGGCCATGCGGGTCTTGACGGTGGCACTCGCGATGTGCGGCGTCAGCACCACATTGGGCACCGTGAGCAGATCAGGGTGGACCTGGGGCTCGCCCTCGAACACGTCCAGCCCGGCGGCGGCGATGCGGCGCTCCTGGAGCGCCTGTGCCAGCGCAGCGTCATCGACGATGCCCCCCCGGGCGATGTTGATCAGGGTGGCGCTCGGTTTCATCTGCGCCAGTTCGGCCGCACCAATCGTGTGGTGCGAGGCGGCCGAGTACGGCACCACCAGCAGCACATGGTCGGCTTCGCGCAGCAGCGTGGCCTTGTCCACATAGCGGGCCTTGCATTGGGCTTCCAGCTCGGGCGTCAGGCGCGAGCGGTTGTGGTAGAGCACCTGCATGCCAAAGCCGTGCGCCGCGCGGCGGGCAATGCCCTGGCCGATGCGGCCCATGCCGATGATGCCCACGGTGCTGCCGTGCACTTCGGCCCCGGCAAACATGTCGTAGCTCCACTTGGTCCAGCGACCGGCGCGCAGGTAATGCTCGCTTTCGGTCACGCGCCGGGCGGTGGCCATCAGCAGCGCAAAGCCGAAGTCAGCCGTGGTTTCGGTCAGCACATCGGGGGTGTTGGTGGCCAGCACCCGCGCCTGCGTCATGGCCGGCACATCGAAGTTGTTGTAGCCCACCGCCATGTTGGCGACGATCTTCAGGCCCGGGCAGGCGCCCAGCAGCGGAGCATCGATGCGTTCGCTGCCGGTGGTCAGCGCCCCCGCCTTGCCCCGCATGCGCGCATGCAGTTCGGAGGCGCTCATCACCACGTCCTCCTGGTTGTGGTCGACGTCAAAGACCTGCTGGAGCTGGGCCAGCACTTCGGGAAAGATGGCGCGTGCCACGAGGATGGAAGGTTTTGTCATCAGCGGAACCAAATGAATGTCATGACGATGAACAGCGGGATCAGCACCGCCCCCGACCACAGCATGTAGCCAAAGAAGCTGGGCATCTTCACGCCGCGGTCTTCGGCAATGGCCTTGACCATGAGGTTGGGCGCATTGCCAATGTAGCTGTTGGCGCCCATGAACACCGCCCCGGCGGAAATGGCCGCCAGGGTGGGGGCGAGCGTGGTCATCAGCACCTGGGCGTCGCCCCCGGCGGTGTTGTAGAACACCAGGTAGGTGGGCGCGTTGTCGAGGAAGGAGCTCAGCGCGCCGGTGATCCAGAAGTACATGGCCACATCGGGGCTGCCGTCGGGCCGGGTCACGGCCGACACCACCGCACCGAATGGACCGCTCGCCCCGGCCTTGAGCATGGCAATCACCGGGATGATGGTCAGGAAGATGCCGGCAAACAGCTTGGCCACTTCCTGCATCGGCGCCCAGCCGAACTGGTTGTCGGCGTGCACCTGGGCGGGCGTGAGCTTCAGGGAAACCAGCGTGATGAGCACCAGACCCAGGTCGCGCACGATGCCGGGCAGACCGACTTCGGTTCCGGCAATGTGGAAGCTGACCGGGGATGTCCAGAGGCCGCTCATGAGCACCAGACACACCACTGCACCGAGCAGGACAAAGTTGACCGCCCCATCAAAGCCGATGCGGCGGCTGTCGGGCGTGGGGTCCACCGGCAGGATTTCTTCACGCTTGTGGTAACAGTACCAGTCGAGCACATAAAAAATGGCCAGCAGGCTGCCCACCAGAAACAGGGTCTCCGGGAAGATGTGGCGCAAGGTCCAGAAAAAGTCCACGCCCTTGAGGAAGCCCAGGAACAGCGGTGGATCGCCCAGCGGCGTGAGCGAGCCGCCCGCGTTGGAGACGATGAAGATGAAGAACACCACCACATGGGCCACATGCCTGCGGTTGTCATTGGCACGGATGAGCGGCCGGATCAGCAGCATCGACGCGCCGGTCGTGCCCATGAAGCTGGCCAGCACCGCACCGATGGCCAGGATGGCGGTGTTGAGCGCCGGGCTGCCGTGCAGGTTGCCACGGATGTAGATGCCACCCGAAACCGTGAAGAGCGCCGTCAGCAGGACGATGAAGGGGATGTATTCGGCCAGCAGGGCATGGACCAGGTTGGCCCCGGTAGCCGGCAGGCCGAACACCACCGCAAAGGGCAACACAAAGGCCAGCGCCCAGGCGGCAGCGACCTTGCCGAAGTGCTGGTGCCAGAAATGGGGCACCAGCAAGGGCATGAGGGCGATCGAGAGCAGGATGCCGGCAAACGGAATGCCCCAGGCCACCGAGAGCTGGCCGCCGTCAAATTCGGCCGCCTGGGCCAGCCCCGCCGACAGGCCCGCACAGGCCAGCAAAAAGAAGCGGAGCCTGACGCCCCAGGAATTTCTCATGTTGTGTGTAGTCGTCTTCATGTGTTGTTGTCGATCTGGAAGACCTGCTTGAGGTAAGCCAGGTATTTTTCATCGTCGCACATGCCCTTGCCCGGCGTGTCCGACAACTTGGCGACAGGCTGGCCGTTGCAGCGGGTCATCTTGATGACGATCTGCAGCGCTTCGTAGCCCAGGTCATTGGTGAGGTTGGTGCCCACGCCAAAGGCGAGCTGGCAGCGCCCGGCGAACTGCCGGTAGAGCTCGATGGTGCGGGGGATGGTCAGGCTGTCGCTGAAGATCAGGGTTTTGGTCCGAGGGTCCACGCGGTTGCGGCTGTAGTGGTCGATCATGCGTTCGCCCCACTGGAAGGGAT
>JACCED011596850.1_pt1 | contig 14656 bp, 14 predicted proteins | sample 7455021 | NCBI WGS metagenome assembly JACCED01 (sample SAMN15323456, study PRJNA562643) | freshwater metagenome | isolation source: river surface water | place: USA:Blue River Watershed | collected 2017-08-19 | reverse complement strand
CTGAACTCGTTGTTGATAAGATTGACGAAAGTAATATCTTTTATGAATTCATGTCACTATATTATGGTAAAGGCGATGTTAAAAGAGAATTTGATGAATATTATAATAAAAAAGATAAAAAATATAATAGAATTTTCCCCGGTGCCAAAGTATCTACCCTTGAAATGGATAATCTAAATGAAGGCTCAGGTAAAAGCTATATTTTTAAAGACTATACTGTTACCGATAAAGCTGATGGTGAACGTTATATGCTATATGTTGATTCTAGAGGTTCTATTTATCTATTTAATGATCGCCTCAATCTTATTAGAACTGATGTTTATATTAGAAAGAGTTTTGAACGTACTGTTCTTGATGGAGAACTTATTATTAGAGAAGTAGATGGCGTTAAGACATATAATTTCTATGCATTTGATTGTTTATTCTTTAAAGGCGATAAAAAAACAGATTTACCCCTTATGGCTAAACCAAGTGAACCCCACAGATATAAATTCTTAATGGATATTATTAATGAATTTAATCAACCTGATACTAGAAAATCATCTATCAATGGTATCAATATTTTAAATCTTGATTCTAAAAAATATAAAATTATGAATCCTTCTGATGGCCCTGAGGCAATGAAGGATTTCTGTAAAAAGATTTGGCAAGACAAAGAATCTAAATATTCTTATCATTTAGATGGTCTAATTTTTACTCCTATTAAAGATAGATATCCTTTAGGCTCTCTATGGGCCAATACTCTTAAATGGAAACCTCCTACCGAAAACAGTATTGATTTCTTAATCAAATTTAATACTGGAGATGGTTCTATTTATAGTAAAATTAATAAAGGTGTTGTTCAAAAATATAGATTAGCCTCATTATACTGTGGTGATAATGTACAAAAGAGAGCTTCTGATGGTTCTACTTATCAAGATTATGTAGAGAAATTATTCGATATTCCCAATACACTTGGAGTAGACCCTACTTATCAAATTAGAATGCCACTTGATAGTAATAATGAAACTAATGGTGTTAGAGATGAACTCCCTGTTAGAAATGAAACAATTGTAGAATGTGTATGGGATTCTGAATTTTCTACATGGAAAGTTCTAAGAACACGTCTAGATAAAACTGAACGTTATCAACGAAGTGGTAAGAAGATTAGTGGTACTGCTAATAATTATCAAGTAGCTATTAGTATTTGGTCTACTATCGTTAATCCTATTACTGAAGATATGATTACTGGTCAAACTGCTATTCAAGAAGAATCAGCTTATTATTCTAAGACTGGTACTGATATCACTCAACCTATGAGGTCATTTAATAACTACATTAAGAGTATTATGATTTCTGGAGCAAGAAAGAATGGTTCTAGTATTTTAGATTTATCCTGTGGTAGAGGCGGCGATATTATGAAATGGAAAGCAGCCAATTATGAACGTATTGTAGGTCTAGATATTTCTAAGAATGGTATTGATAATCTTGACCCTAGACAAGGTGCCATTGGACGTCTAGTAAGTCTTCAACAAAATCCTAGAGATAAATGGGCTAAAACTAGTAATTTTAAATTCTTCTGGGCTGATACTAGTAAAATTACTACTCATGAATATCCTAATGGTATTTGTGAAGATATTCGTAAACCTGAAGCAATTAAGGCACTTGAACAACAATTTGATGTTATTAGTAGTTTCTTCAGTGCCCATTACTATTTCGAAAATCCTATGAAGATTCGTGGTTTTATCCAAAATCTTTATGACAATCTTAGAAATGGCGGTGTTGCCCTTGTTACATGTTTTGATGGTGTAACTATTGATAATTATCTTAAATCAAAGAAGAAAGATGAAGTTATTCGTGGTTTAGTTGGAAGTCAACCTGTTTGGGAAATTAGAAAAGGTTATAAAAAACTTACACCTATTAAAGCTGATAAATCTAGTGTTGGTTTAATGATTGAAATCAAATTTGAATCTATCTCAGATAACTTTATTCCCGAATACCTTGTTCATAATGAACATTTCCTTAACATTCTTAAGGATTATGGTATTTCTCTTATTAGTGATAAAGAAGCACAAGAAGTATTTAATCTACCTAAGGCTTCTGGATTATTTAGTGAAGTAATTGAAAATCTTTCCAATGCCTCTAACATTACTACCATTAGAGATAAAGTTAGTAAAGATATGTATAATGAGATTCAACAATTTGTTGGTGATGATAAAAATATTGACCTTAGAACATGGGCTGGTATGAATAGATATTTCATTCTTCGTAAGAATTCTGATAGTGATACCCCTACAAGTACAACATGGAGAAAGAAACTTTCTAAATTTGATTGTAACAAACAATATACTGCCGGTGAAGAAGATACTCCTATTACTGTAGACCACGAAGAAGTCAAACAAGCTCTTAAAGAAGTTATACCTGTACCATCTGAACCCACTAAACCATTAGTTAATATTGTTCCTCAAGAAGCTAGTGAAGAACCTGCTAAACCTAAACGCAAACTTAATATTAAACCTAAAGGTACTATTGTTAAACCTGTTGAGGAAGAATCTGCTGCTCCTGTAATTGCTGCTCCTGTAACTGTTGTTCCTGTTGAAGCTCCACAAGAAGTCCCTGCTAAACCTAAACGTGTAATTAAGCCTAAGACTGCTACACCTAAGAAGGAAGAAGAATCTGCTGCTCCCGTAACCGCTCCTTCAAGTGCTCCTTCTAGTGAAGTTGAAAGCAAACCACAGGTTGAAGGTCCTAAGAAAATTCGTAAGAGTATCCTAGATGCTCTTCAACAATCTGCTGCTCCTTCTCCCTCTAGTGCACCTGTTGAATCACAAGCTCAAGTTGCACAAGCTCAAGTAGCACAAGCTGAAGCTGAAACTCCTGCTGCTCCTAAAACAGGTATTAAGAAATTCAATATTAAGAAAAAGTAATGAATATTTATATTAATAATAATTTAAATAAAATAATAATTGAATAATAATTATTATTTTACTTTGTCTTTTAGTTTTATCTTTTTAAGAAACTATAATAACCTAAATATAAAAATAAACCTACATATACAATACCTATTGATAATGTAACTCCTTGAATTACAGGTGTTGCAACATATCCATTAATAAAAGTATAAGCAGGACTAATTAGATTTTTAACCCAATTAGGATATTGATAGAACATACTAAAACCTATAATAGCTACACTTGTTATAAATAATGAAACCCAAGCAACCTTACCAACATTTTTTCTATTTTGTATAGTTTTATTAATTATAGTATCATATGTATCACAAGAAGAAGCTTTATCGTATAAATTAGATACATTATCATATAAGTTTGTATCTTTGATTTTATTTTTAGTATTTTGAGTAGTTTCACTAATTTTTTTAGTAGTTCTAGAAGTTAAATCGGATATTTCTGTAGCTTTTTTAGGAATTTCATTTTTAATAAAATTGTCAAGCTTTTTATATAATGTTTTTCTTGGAGGACATTTACAAACTTTACCTTTTTTAGTTTTACTAGGATAAGAATCTCCTTTAATTTTAGTAGCTTTTTTATCTAAATCATCACCAAACATACTATAAGGCCTAACAATGTATTTAGGATGAAAATCTATTATTTGTAAATATAATTCATTTAGAGGTAAATCAATATAAATTAGCTTTAAATTTTTAAACCAATCTAACCATCCTTGAATTAATCCCCACCCTATCTTATAAGGTGAAATTCCACTATATCTTAATTCATATTGTCTTTTAGCTTGTGTTATACCACGTAAATAACTAATTCTTTCTTCTGCTATAGGTCTATTAATATAATTATTTTGCCAAGCAGCTAAATAATTTCCAAAATTAGGACAACTTCTGCTCCATCCTGTAATCATACGAATATACCATTTTTGTGCTAAAGTACAAGTAATTTTTGATGTTATATATTGATAACAAGCAATAAAGAAACCCCAAATTGCTGCTATTAAATATTTTATATATTTTATGATAAACCATATTATATAAGCTACAATTATATAAGGAACTACATATTGAATTATCATTAAAAATGGACTACGAAGAATATTACCCATTTGAATTTCAAATTTACCCAAATTAGAATCACTAAAAGCACTTTCTTGTTTATAATAGTCTAACCAATCTTGATATGACTTTCTAAACTCTTGAACTTTTCTTAATTCTTCTTTACTAAAAGCACTTTCAGGTAGTTTTTGTGCTTTTTTATATTGTTCATCATTATATTTATCTTTATTTAAATAATTTTTCATTACAGGATACATTTTATAAAAAAACATAGTTAATACTATCACTAAACATATATCTATTATAAACATTAATGCCCTATGTCTACTTTTTGTAGCTTTATAAGGTTTTATAATAGTATTCTCGATAGCTTTTTTCTTTTCTAAAACTTTATCATTTATTTTTTTAGTATTATTCTCTATTTTTTTTAAATTATCATTTACATTTTTATTTATTTTTTCTTTGGTTTCATTAATTATTTTCTCTGTTTCTATTTCTACTTCATTTAGTTTATTTTTAACATTATCTGATAATTTACAAAATACCATTATAGTAAAATACTATTATTAAATTAGAATATTATTCATTTCTTTATACATTATACCTAATTAAAAATTAATATAAATAATAATATCATTACTTATTTTATAAAATGCCCGAATGTATTGAAGTTGCTTGGACAGCAGATTGTCTAAATAAATTAATTTTAGGCTATAAATTCTTAACACCTGACCCCGAAAATAACCAAATTGTATCTAAAGTATTTAGTCATGGTAAACAATTATTTATACAATTTAAAACTTTTACTATTAATATACATTTTGGATTATCAGGTTATTTATCTACTATCCCTAATTTACCCTATTGTAGATATAAAATTAGATTTATAAAAGATAATTCAGATGTTTATTTATATTACTATGATAAACTTAATTTTGGTAATGTTAAATATCTTTATGACAAAAAAGAACTAAAAGATAAACTTAGTAAATTAGGACTAAATGTAATGGAACCTAAAGAATTTACTTATCAGAACTTTACATCAGTGATTCAAGGTAAAAGAAGTTCTATTTCAAAATTCCTATTAGAACAAAAATATATGTCAGGTATTGGTAATTATCTAAAATCTGAAATTCTATATCATGCTAAAATTAATCCATATACTCCTGTTAATCAATTAAGTAATAATGATATTGAAAGATTATATAATGCTATTAAATATATTATATATAATTCATATCTAAAAGGATTTACTAATCAACACATCAAAGAATATAATCAAATCAAAGAAAATTTTGGATTCACATCCATTCCACTAACTTTAACTAGTACTGATTTAAATATTGAAAATCCTCAACCATATACATTTGAAGTATATGAAAGACAAACAGATAGTAAAGGTAATATCGTTATTAAAGAGGATATAGATGGACGAGTAACTTATTATATTAATCAATAATGTAACAAAGCAAATTAGGCCTACAAAGTTGTTTTTTTTATTTTTATTTTTACTTCACTTTACTAATTCACTCTAACACACACTAAGAAATACGCACACTAAACTCTTTACTTGGGACCAGAAATCCACTTCTTCTTGTCGATATCATACTTGCCGACCTTCTTCTCGTCCTCAGGGTCGTAGACATTACCCTGAGCATCAATGAGATAGTCCATATCGTCAATCTCAATAACCTCGCAGTCGAGACCTTCCTTCTCGAGCTTGGACTCCTCATAGAACTCGTCGTCGGAATGAACCTCCTCGTCGTCATCATACTCAACCGAATCAGCAGACTTAGGAACAGGAGCAGTCTTTGCTGCGGCCTTGGGGGCGACAACAGGAGCGGGAGCAGGCTTCTTGACGAGAAGCTTCTTGGGGGCAGCGGGCTTGGACTCCTCGCCAGACGATGCGAGGGCTTCGAGGAGAGGCTTGAACTTACCAGAATACTCACCATTCCAAACACCGTGAGGCTGCTTCTCGGTGTGGTGCTTGCAGAAGTCACCGCCAGACTTCTTGAACTTGCAACGGTCGCCATAGAGGTTGTCAGCGTCATCGCGCATAGTCTTCAGCTTACCACCGTCGAGATGCTCGGACTCGTAGAAAGAGCGAGCACAGCAACGAGTGTCATCTTCAGGAACTGCGCGGGGCTTGGGGGCGGCACGAGGCTTCTTCTCGCCATCAGCAGACTTGGACTTGGACTTTCCCTTGGCGGAGACAGGAGCAGACTCAGGCTCAGAACGACCAGACCCAGTGAGGACGGGAACCTCACCGAGAATGATATTGCGAATCTGGGCCTTGGTATACTCGTCGGAACCCTCCTCCGAGTTGAGACCAAGCTTGTAGGCCTTGAAAAGGAGCTCGGAAACGTCGATGAAAACTTGAGTAGACATGTTGTAGCTTGTTGGTTGTTGTAACAATTCTACTCTGGCAACTAACGATAGCCATCAATTTTTGGCTAGGCTAGAAACCCTAGAATTATAGTTCTATTGTTCCTATGATAACTAATAACTTTAGTATTAATCTATAATATAAATTAAAAATATATTAGTAAGTTCTAATTACAACATTTTTTAGGTGCTATATTAATTTCATCTATGTCTTGAGAAAATTTAATTCCATCTGGATAATTAAATTTTTCAGCAATTTTTTTTTGATATAGATTTGGTTCTTTAATTAAAAGTTTATCAAAATATATTTTTAATGTATCTTCAAAAACTTTATTTATATTTATACTATCTTTAGCTGAAGTTTCAAAATATATTAAATTATATTTAGCTATTTTTTCTAATATCACTGAATCTAATATTTTATTACCATTTAGGTCACATTTATTACCTATTAGTATTACTAGTTTTGATTCTAATTCAGTAATAGTTTCTAACCATTCATCGATATCATTTAGGGATTTAAGGTTATTTTTATCAAATACATAAAAAACTATAGCTGTATTTCTATAATAGTTCTGGATAATATTACGAAAAGTCATTTGACCAGCTAAATCCCATATGTGTAATTTAAATAGAATATCATTAATTAAAAGTTTTTTACTATAGAATTCAACACCTATAGTTGTGCTACAATTAAAATTATCTTTGATATATCTTTCGATTATACTAGTTTTTCCTACACCACTATTTCCTATAAATATACATTTAATAACTAGAAAGAAATCTTTCATTAATTTTTTATAGAAAAAATATAATTAAATTTAAAAAATCAAATATAATCTAGTATATTTTAATAATCATAATGAACTATTGCTATATTCTAAAAAATCTAAATAGAACCTATATAGGATATACTGTAGACCCTAATAGAAGAATACAACAACATAATGGTATTTTAAAAGGTGGTGCTAAAGCCACTAGTACATTAAAAGATTGGAGTTTTTTAGCTATACTTACTAGTACAGACCCTTTATTTACTAAAAACTTAGCTCTTTCTATAGAATGGAATTTAAAATGCCCCCTAGGTAAAAAAATAAAAGACAAAAACTATTGTGGTGTGGATGGTAAATTAAATACATTAAATTTAGTGTTACCTAGATATAAAATGGAATTTATAATTTATATAGAAAAACAATATATGGATAAATTAGTCTCTCCTTTTTTTATTATTAAAGATTTATCTGAATTTAATAATTAATTACTAAATCTAAAGCCTCTAGTAGAAAAAAAGAAAAAAAGTAATTAGTAGCTTTAGAAATATAACAAATATGATAGAAATTTGAAGTGGTCCTTTTCTAAACCACTAGTTAATAATTATTAAAAATCTTCTAGAATACTTTAGTGTTTAGCATTTAGTTATAATAAGTTATAATAAGTTATAATAGTAAAAAAATAAGATTTATATTTATTAATGAGTGATGTAATATTAATAAGTATAAATAAAAGTACTCCTAATTTCGGTGATTGTATTGCTGATAGGTTTTTTTATTTATTATCTGAAAAAAATACACTTCCAGTTAAGTTTGAATCTCAAATTAATAGTTATTTAACTGTAGGTAGTCATTTAAGAATAGCTACACCATATCATACTATAATTGGCTCTGGTTTTATATCTGAAGATGATGACCTAGGTAAAGGGGATTGGAATAAATATACAAATAAAATATATAAAATACCTAAACAAATTTTATCAGTTAGAGGACCTAAAACTAAAGAAAAAATGATAAAAATGGGATTAAATTGTCCATCTAATTATGGCGATCCTTTATTACTTTTTCCAATTATTTATAATCCTGATATATCTATTAAATATAAAATTGGAATTATACCTCATTATATTGATAAAAAAAATAAGAATTTTAATAATTTAATCAATGAGTTAAAAAAGAAATATTCTATTAATATTTTAGATATTGAAACCGGTCCTAATTTTACTAAATTTATTAATGATATTAAAGAATGTGAGTATATTATCTCATCTACATTACATGGAGTTATATTATCATTAGCTTATTTTAGGAAAACTATATGGACTAGATTTTCAGATAATGTTATAGGTGGAGATTTTAAGTTTCAGGATTTCTTTAGTTCTTTAAATATAAATTATAGAGACCCTAAATATAATGATAATGATATTTTAAATAAATATATAAGGGTTAAAAAAGAAGATATATTTAATTTAGGAATAGATATATTAAATGTTTGTCCATTTATTGATTTCAGACGTTTATATAAATTAAATAAAATTTGGTTAGAATATATAAATAATAATATAGATTTAGTTTAAATAATGAATTTATATGATTATAAAAAAGAATATTTAGATAATGATTTATTAAAAATAAGTATAAAAATAAATCAAAAAGAGCTTTATTATACTTTTGATAAAAAATATGAAGAATATCTAGTAGAATCATATGATGCCTTTTTAATAGCTATTTTAATGTATGCTATGTATAATAAAAAATCTATTAATATTGATGGACCAATATCTGAAAAATTATATAATAATATTATTAACCAATTAGTACCAATTATTAATATAGTATATCCCCAATGTAATTTAATAAGAATAACTACTAAAGAATTAATTAATACTAATTATAATTCTATTGAAACTGGTTTTGGATTAAGTTGTGGTATAGATTCTCTATCTTGTTTAGATGATTTATATTTTAAACAAGAAATTCCTAATTATAAACTTACATATGCTTGTAATTTTCATTCAGGTGGTTCTGATACATTAGAACAATATAGATTAAGATTAAATAGAGTGTCTAAATTTATTAATGAAAATACAACATTAAAAATGTTAGCCGTAGAATCTAATCTAAATGATTTTTCTATACCCGGATTTACACATGAAAAAAATCATGCTTTTAAAACTATATCTTTTGTATATTTATTCCAAAAATTATTTAAAAGATTTTATATTTCTTCAGGATTAACATTTAAAGAATATAGAATAACTACTAATCCTATTTCATTTGGTTGGATAGAAGGTTTTATTATACCATTATTATCTACTGAAAATATTGAAATGTGTCTTCATGGTAGTAATTATACTAGATTATATAAAACCTTTATGATATCTAAAAATCCAATTTATAATAATGCTATAGATGTTTGTATTAATTCTAATAGTAAAAATAAATTTATGAATTGTGGTACTTGTTTTAAATGTACTAGAACATTATTAACATTAGATTGTTATACAAATATTAATAAATATAATAATATATTTAATCTATTAGAATTTAATAAAATTAGAAATAAAGCTATTAAAGAATTACATCCTAAACATCATGTTTTAGATTTTCAACTATTAACACTTCTTAAACTAAATAAAAAAATCTAAAAACTTCTTTAGTATTTTTATACTCGGCGCGATGCGTCAAGCATCGCTTCTATGGTACGCCCATCTGCGTCTTTAGACGCATGAAGGAAAGTATATTTCAACTAGAGGCTATAGGAATTTTTTAAAAATAAAAATTATATTATAAAGTTTCTAAAGGGTTTATAATATAATTTATGGAGCCTCTTATAGTCCTATAGCTACTAGTTACAAATAGTTAAAATTCTATAGAATAAATTTAACTAAGACTTAGTAAATATAGTGTTTGATTAATATCACCTAACATCTCATCTCTTATATTTAATAAATCAGTATCCTTATTAGAATCTAGATGAGTACTAAAACCATTTAATATCTCACAATAATGTTTTAATTTATTTATAAAACTATTTCTATCATTAAAATCATAAACAGTAATAGTAGTTTTATTGTAATCTATTCTAATAGGTATTTGTTTACCTAATAATACTTCTACATATTTATCTATATTTTCACTTAATTTTTCATGTAATTCATCTGTAGCTTTGTGTTCTGCGTAGGACTTTGTTTTCCAATGATATAATTTGATAGTATTTAACATTTCAAAATATAAACCTAGTAATTCGCCATTGGCACTCATTATAGTTTAAAGATAGATTTTTTAATAGAATCTAATTTAATTTGTTCATTTAGTATTTTGAATTTATAAACAGCTCCTAAAATAGTTAAATAGGTTAAAAGAATAAATAGAGAAATTAACATACCCGAATTATCTAATATAATTTTGTAATTATAAATACCAGCAAATAAACCAAAAAATAATAAAATATAAGAATGTGTCTTAAAATTATAAGGTTTATTAGGGGTACTATCTATACTTCTTTTATAATCATCATATAATTTATAACCTAAATATAGTAAATAAGGTGATAATAGGAATAAATGAAAGTATCTTACAATAAAATAAGATGAAAAATATTTAGCCATAATACTATTAATAATATAGATAATCATTTTATGTAAAACTAAAATCTATAATAATAATAAATGTCATTAGTTAATTTATTCCATTGGTTATTAATCGGTCCTCTATTTATTTATATAGGTATAATGAAGGAAAATACACCATCATCTATTTATACTTTATTATTTACTATGGGTGCTATAACCATAATTTATCATTTCTATAGATGGTTCAATAGTATTAATAGAAAACCCTTAATTAAATCATTATAATCTAATTATAACTAAAAGGAGGTTTATTTTCACCATAGTTTTTACTAGAAAACATTTCTAAAAAGAAATCCCTAATTTCACCTAAAGTATCTCTTTTAACACAAACATAGTTATTAAATACTTGGTAGAATGGAGCGTGATGATGATGCCATGAATGTTGTTCAGGACTAGGAGCTAAATCTGTAGGTTTACCTCCTTTTTGATTTTTACATTCACTACATTTACATAATTGCCATTGTTTTTCACCCAATTGATTTACTTGAGCTATATAATATTTATTATTTTTCTTATTATAAATCATCATTCCCAAAGGAGCTTGTTCGATGTGAATAGAACCTATTTGTTTCATCGTTATACTATTATTTATTAATATAAATTTAATGATATTTTATATATTAATAAATATTTAATTTATTTTTTTATGAAACCTTTTTCTAAAAGGTTTTAGAAACCTTTCATAATATAGCATAAAACATAGTAGGGAGGCATAGTATTGTGAGCACTAGTAGCATTATTAACATTTGTACTACCATCAGCAGCAGAACCAATACCACCAGTACGTGTCATAGAATCAGTCCAAGTTATTGAACCACTATCATATTGTGCAAATGAACCTTTACTATAATTAGGATAAGGTGCACTACTATTATTAAAATCATCATTAGCAGAAATAACACTATGTTTGTGAGCGGGTATTTCAGAAATAGTAAGAGTATGTTTTTGTTCACCACCAGTAGCACCTACAGTAGTATTAACAAAATCTAAAGGACCTTGGCCATAAGATAAAACAAATCTACCACTAAGATTAGGTGAAGTTACAGAAACACCATTAATAATTTGAGTACTACCATCACAAAGTAGCCAACCTTCAGGAATTTGAAGAGGACCACCTGAGAACATAATAACAGCAAATTTAGGTAATAAATTGTAACCATATTGTAAATAAAGAGCATTTACATTAAAATTATTATCAGTAGTAGTAGTACCAGAAACATTATATATTTGAGAATAGTTTTCACCATTTTGGTCTTCAATAGTATAATTCTTGTAAACTAAGTTATCACCACCTAGGTATTTGAAAAATCTACCTTGAATAGTAGAATTTTGTTGGAAGTCTATATTACGTTTAGAAAGTTTGTTATTATAAATAGTAACACCGCTTAAACTCATTATATATAATAAAATAATAAAATAAAATTATATCCTAGTAAAATTCATTATTTAATTATATTAAATAATCTAAATGTCATTTTATAATCCTAATAGAATACCAATGAGTCCTGCTAGAAGTCTATTAGAAAGTTCATTAGCAATAGATACAAATGTTATACCTGAAAATACAAATGTTAAACAAGAAAATTTAATAACTAAACCAATTAATGTTATTGAGCAAAATAAAAAACCACTAACTAAAGAACAACAGGAAAAATTTTACTATGCTATGGTTAATTTAGAAGCAAAAATTAATGAAGATTTAGGTTTTAGATGGTGGAAAAAATATATTGGAGGTGCTTTTTGGAATCAAATATCTACACCTATTAATTTATCTATTACTCTTTTGACTGCTATAACAACAGCACAAACAACTAGTAATGGAGGATTTATATCTGAAAATACTTATAAATCTCTTAGTATAACTACATTGATAATTTCAGTATTAAATACCTTTTTTAAACCTAATACTAAAATGACACAAAATATCGAAGATATGAATGAATGGACTAAATTAGGATGTATATTTGAAGAAATATTTTATAGAGAAGAGGATATAGTTAAAAAATTAGAAGATTATAAAAAATTACAAATGAGAATTAGTGAATTAAAATATAAAGAATCTCCTGAAAAACAAAATTTTGTTACAGATTTAATTCATGCTTGTTGTTTAAAAACATTTTTAAGAGATAATAGACTTTATATTAATCCTAGAAAAGCTGAAATAAAAAGAATTAAACTACTAAAAGAAGAAGAAAAGAAAAAGGCATTAAAAGCAAATCATGTTGAAAATTCTGATACAAACAGTAACGACTCAACTATACCACAACATAATGAAAACCCTAATGAACATCCTTCTGAAATAGTAAATAATGAAGATATAAATAAATCTATTAATAATGAGGATATCGAATTAAAAACTATAAAAACACTATAAATTACCTAACAAAAAAGATAAATATATTTGTGTTCAATAAATATATTTATATTTATAATTTAATTATTTTTTTATCAACCTAAGACAACTCTTTTTTCATGTCCTAATTTAATCTTAGGATTACAATAGATTTCATAACCTTGTTCACGAACATCAATACACCATGAAGCATCTTCACTTGAATAATCACGAACAATAGTTCCATTGAAGTTAAACTCATGTACTCTAGGTTTAAAGAAAGGATATTGTAAAGATTCCATAACACCTTTCTTAATACAAATAAATCCAAATCCAGTATAATCTACAATAAATGGTTCTGTTTTCTTTTCCATTTCTTCTCGATTAATAAATTGGTAAGTACCATGTTCTCTAAGATATTTATTATTCATCTTTTCTACAATTGCGTAATTCTTATTATCAGCCATAATGTAGCAACCACAACTAATATCTTTATCCATATCAATTAATGCTTGGAAATCTTCTACACTAAATAAAACATCACTATCAATCCAAACCATAAAATCATATTCTACTTGACCCCTAAAAGGTTTCTGAAGTATACCATCGAGCATATTAGCACCTAAACATTCATTACGAACATAATAAATATTTGGACTATATGAATTACTAATAATAAGTTTATGTCCCGCCCAATTACAATAATTAATTAGATTTGACCAACATAAAAGGAAATTATTAGAATAATCTCGACCGGGAAGGCAAACTACAATCTTTTTAGGTACTGGTTTAGGTTTTTCTTGAGGTTTTTCCTCAGGTTCTCCAATGATTTTTTCTACTTTTTCAACTAAATCTGTCATTCTTTTAATAAATAATTAAAATTTATTTTTAAATTATTGTTAACTTAAATTACACTATATCTATTTAAACCACTATATGAAAATAATTTTATAGACATATAATTATTATTCATTAATAAACTACTTTGTCCATTAATCAAATCAGAACTTCCTACATTTCTTTTTATAATTATATTCTTATTTATAGCATCTCCTGTTCCATCTACTATATAAAATACTTGTTCATTTACATCTGATGTTTTAGGTAGATAAATATTAATTGGAGCAGTTGCCGAAAGTGTATCCACATATATCAAAAAGTCATTTGTTTGAATTGTATATGTACTTATTATGGGTCCAGTAGATTTATATTGTACTGCTGTATAATACACAATTGTATTAAAATGAACATTTTGATTAAATGTAGCATTGCCGCTTACAACTAAACCACCCTGAATATACGCATTATTTGATACAAATAAACCACTAGTACTTATATTTTGACTAAAAGTAGCATTATTATTAACTAATAAATTACCTTGAAGTAAACTATTATTACTTACAATAAGCCCACTAGTACTTATATTTTGACTAAAAGTAGCATTATTATTTACTATTAGATTACCTTGAAGTAAACTATTATTACTTACAATAAGCCCACTAGTACTTATATTTTGACTAAAAGTAGCATTATT
>JACCED010952686.1_pt1 | contig 14658 bp, 12 predicted proteins | sample 7455021 | NCBI WGS metagenome assembly JACCED01 (sample SAMN15323456, study PRJNA562643) | freshwater metagenome | isolation source: river surface water | place: USA:Blue River Watershed | collected 2017-08-19 | reverse complement strand
TACCCGAAATTGTCAGGCGTTTTCGTGAGGAGTTTCCAAAAGTAAAGCTAGTGATGCATCAGGCAACGCCGTCCGAAATCGTGGCGATGCTGATGACAGACCAGGCGGATATCGGGATTGCGACGGAATCGCTTGCAGCCCATCCCGAATTACAGACCTTTGCCTTCTATCGTTGGTATCACGGGGTCATCGTTCCTGAAGGCCATCCGTTAACGAATTGCACCGAGCTAACGCTTGCCGAGCTGGCCCGTTACCCGATCATTACGTATCACCAGGGGCTGACCGGCCGATCGATGATTGATGAGACCTTTGCAAAAGCAGGGTTAAAGCCTGAGATTGCGATGGAGGCCTTAGATGCCGATGTGATCAAGGCCTATGTGGCACTCGGCATGGGGGTGGGGATCGTGGCGTCCATGGCCTTTGATGATGACCAGGATCAGCACCTGCGGTTGCTCGATGCCAGTGACCTTTTTGCTGAAAATACCACGCTGTTAGCAGTGCGAAAGGAACGGTTTCTGCGCGGCTACGTCAAACGTTTTATCGCGCTATGTGATCGAGAGAAAAGGTAATCCTTATGGCGAATTACGGAACACAAGAATCAGACATGGCAAAGGCGGGTGCCGTTCGCAAGGCGATCAGCCTGTTGGATCTGAAGGCGCGTAAGGCGCCGGGGGCTGACAAGATCGTCATGCTGACCTGTTACGACGCAAGCTTTGCCCGCCTGCTCGATGACTGTGGTGTTGATATTCTGCTGATCGGCGATTCCCTGGGGATGGTGCTTCAAGGGCATAGCTCGACGCTGCCGGTCACCATGGATCAGATGGTCTATCACACCGAGTCCGTGGCCCGGGCAAAGCCGAAGGCATGGGTGCTTGCGGATATGCCGTTTGCAAGCTACCAGCAGTCGCCCGAGCAGGCCTATGCGAATGCTGCGCGGCTCATCGCTGCGGGCGCGCAGATGGTTAAGCTTGAAGGTGGTGCCTGGCTTGCACCAACGATTTCGTTCCTTACTAGCCGCGGTATCCCGGTCTGTGCCCACCTGGGGCTGACACCGCAGTCGGTGCATCAGCTTGGCGGTTATCGTGTACAGGGTCGTCAGCAAGAAGCTGCGGATCAGCTGATTCGTGATGCCGTGCTGCTCGAATCGTCAGGGGCGGATATGGTCTTGGTGGAACTCATTCCTACGCCTGTGGGCAAGCGACTGACCGAGACCTTAAAAGTACCAACCATTGGCATTGGTGCAGGGCCTTACATGACAGGCCAGGTGCTGGTCTTACACGACATGCTCGATATCACCCCGGGCAAAAAAGCGCGCTTTGCCAAGAACTACATGATCAAATCAGCGAGCATCCCCGAGGCCGTGACGCGTTACGTGAATGAAGTTCGCACTGGCGTCTATCCAGGTCCTGAGCATGGCTTTGATGCTTAACTGGCAACAAAACTGATGCGACCAGCGGCATCCTCTTTCCGCGTGAGTTTTCCTGCATGCCAGAGATGATTTAAGTGCGCAATGGTCTCACCAAGCGCAAAGGTCAGCTGGTGTAGATCAAGTTTTCGTTTAAACAATACTGGCATCACTTCTGCCGCAGAGGCAGGGCTTGCGCATGCTTCCAGCGTTTCCTGCAGTCGCGCCTCGTGATGTTCGCGAAGCTGTTGAAGTCGGGTTCTGATGCCACCTTCTGTCGATCCAGGCGCGGCGCCAAATGGTTTACCGTGCGACGGCAAGACCAATGTATCGTCAGGAAGCGGCTCGAATGATGTTAATGAGTTCAGGTAAAGCCTGAGCGGATCGGCATCGGGCTCCTGGGCCCAGACCGACATATTGGTTGAGATCTTTGGCAACAGCATGTCGCCCGAAATCAGAATCTTGGCCTCATGACAGAACAGGGATGCATGCTCAGGAGAGTGTCCATAGCCCGGGATCACCTTCCAGTCATAGCGGCCGATACGAATTGTCTCGTGTGGAAAGATTCGCCGAAAGCTCTGGGGGACGTCGGGCACAAGGGATGGGTAGTGCTCACGGCGTGCCCGCAGTTTTTCTAGGGTCTCTGAATCGGTGATGCCATGGCGATCAAAGTGATTGGCCATGTTGACGGCATCAGGGGCATCGTTTGCGGTCTTGATCGATCCATTTCCGGCCCAGATGCGGGCTGACGCATATTCCGCGTAGTTAATCCAGAGTGGTGCCTGCCATTGATTTGAATCACCGCCTTTGCAAAGCCAATAGGCAAGACCTATATGGTCGGGATGAAAATGGGTGCACAAAACGCGAAGCAGGGGAAGTTGGTTGAAGTGATTCGCAATCAGCGTTCGCCATGCCGCTTTGGTGTCATCAGTAGAAACACCAGTGTCGATCACGGTCCAGCCTTTATGGCCATCGACTTCGTCTTCCAGCAGCCAGAGATTGATGTGATCCAGCGCAAAAGGAAGCGGCATTCGGATCCAGAACACGCCCGGTGCAACCGGGACAGCCTGCCCTTTTTCGGGCATTGGAAAGTCTGAGTAACGTATTTGGTCTTCGGGTTTGGACATAAATTTGTAACTTGTATTAGGAGTACACTTTAGAACATAAAGACATTACGAAATGTCAGCAGGCTAGTCATAGTGAGGAGATTATGGCCATGTCCATGTATGAGCAGGGACTCGATAAAAATCCCGCCAACTTTGTTTCGCAGTCGCCATTGAGTTTTATCGAGCGGGCCGCCCAGGTCTATCCGTATAAGACCGCCGTTATTCATGGTGCACTGCAGCGAAACTGGGCTGAAGTCTACTCTCGTTGCCGCAGTCTTGCATCGGCGCTGCAGAAAATCGGAATCAAGCGGTTTGATACGGTCGCAGTGATGCTTCCCAATACCCCTCCGATGGTCGAGTGCCATTTTGGTATTCCCATGCTGGGGGCGGTGCTCTGTGCGCTCAATACTCGTTTAGATGCCGCTGCCATTCAGTTCATGCTGGAACACAGCGAAGCGAAGGTCGTGATTGTCGATCGCGAGTTTTCGCCCGTGATGAAGGCAGCCTTAGAAGGTCTTTCGAAGACCGGCAAACCGATGCCCACAGTGATTGATGTGGATGATCCCGTATTTACGGGCAATGGTGAACGGCTGGGCAAGATCGAATATGACGACTTTGTCGCAACCGGAAACGCTGACTTTGCCTGGCGCCTCCCTCCTGATGAATGGGATTCCATCTGCCTGAACTACACGTCGGGCACCACCGGAAATCCGAAGGGCGTCGTTTATTCGCACCGCGGGGCCTACACCAACGCGATCTCAAATATTCTTGAGTGGGATATGCCCAAGCACCCGGTCTACCTTTGGGTGTTACCGATGTTCCACTGTAACGGCTGGTGCTTCCCTTGGACGATTGCGGCCCGCGCGGGGGTGAACGTCTGTCTGCGTAAGATCGATGCGCAGAATATCTTTGATGCCATTCGCACTTACAAAGTCACCCACTATTGTGGTGCACCGATTGTGCATGGCATGTTGATTAACGCGCCGGCCGCGATGAAAGAAGGGATCAGTCACAAAGTAAATGCGATGGTTGCTGGTGCTGCACCACCCGCTGCCATGATCGAAGGCATGGTCCGGATGGGCTTTGATATCACCCATGTCTACGGACTGACCGAGGTCTATGGTCCTGCATCCGTCTGTGTGAAACATGATGACTGGGCTCAGAAAGATATTGGCGAGCGTGCGCAGCTGAATGCGCGTCAGGGTGTCCGTTATCACCTGCAAGAGGCCGTGGATGTCTTAAATCCCGAGACGATGCAGCCTGTGCCGCGGGATGGCGAGACCATGGGCGAGATCATGTTCCGCGGCAATATTGCAATGAAGGGTTATCTTAAGAATGATGCCGCGACCCGTGAGGCCTTTGCGGGGGGCTGGTTCCATTCAGGTGACCTCGCGGTGATCTATCCCGATGGCTACGTCAAGATTAAAGACCGAAGCAAAGATGTGATCATCTCTGGCGGCGAGAATATCTCGAGCATTGAAGTGGAAGACGTTCTTTATCGTCATCCTGCAGTGCTCGCAGCAGCGGTGGTGGCCAAGCCCGATCCAAAGTGGGGGGAGACCCCTTGTGCATTTCTAGAAATCAAACCTGACGTGGATGTCACCGCCGACGATATTGTGGCCCACTGCAAGAAACACCTTGCGGGTTTCAAGATTCCGCGCGCAGTGGTCTTTGGTGAACTGCCCAAGACGTCCACCGGAAAGATCCAGAAGTTTGAGCTACGCAAGCGCGCGGGCAGCGCGTCGGCGATTGATGTTTAGCGGATCGAGCAACTGAAAAAATCATCTCAACCTAACACCCCTGATCCACTCAGTAATTAACTCAGTAAAAAGGAATCCTTAAGCAATGGCTGACTACCACGCACCAATTCGAGACATGCAGTTCAATCTTGATGAACTGGTGCCGTTATCTGAGATCACTGCTTTACCCGGCTATGAAGAAGCGGGGGAAGACCTTGTCGCTGCGATCCTTGAAGAGGGTGCGAAGTTTGCCTCTGGTGTGCTCGCGCCCTTGAACTGGGGCGGTGACCAGGAAGGCTGTCAGCTCGTGGGGGATACGGTCAAGACACCGAAGGGTTTTAAGGAAGCCTATCAGCAGTTCTCAGAAGCGGGATGGATTGGTCTGAGTTGCGATCCCGATTACGGCGGCCAGGGGCTGCCATCAGTGGTAGCCACCGCCGTCAATGAGATGTGGCACTCCGCCAATATGGCTTTCACGCTGTGTCCCATGTTAAATGCCGGTGCCGTGGATGCCATTCATCATCATGGGTCTGATGAGCAAAAGGCGATGTACCTGCCGAACCTGATCTCGGGTCAATGGTCCGGCACCATGAACCTGACCGAGCCCAATGCGGGTTCTGATCTGTCTGTTGTGTCAACCAAAGCAGTTCCCGATCAAGACGGACGTTATCGGATACTCGGCACTAAGATCTTTATTACCTTTGGTGAGCACGATATGAGTGAGAACATCATTCATCTCGTGCTGGCACGACTGCCCGATGCCCCGCCGGGCATCAAAGGGATTTCGATGTTTATCGTCCCGAAGTTTCTGGTGAATGCCGATGGATCACTTGGCGAGCGTAATGACCTGAAGTGCATCTCCATCGAACATAAGCTGGGAATCCATGGCAGTCCTACCGCGGTGATGTCATATGGCGAGAAAACCGGCGCGATTGGATTTCTGGTGGGCCAACCCAACCGTGGCCTTGAGTATATGTTCACCATGATGAACAGCGCCCGACTGGCCGTGGGCCTCGAGGGCGTTGGCATCTCTGAGCGCGCCTATCAGCAGGCTGCTAGCTACGCCCTGCAACGGGTCCAAGGGAAAATTCCCGGGAAGTCAGGAAATCTGCCGATTGCCTATCATCCCGACGTCTCACGCATGCTGATGACCATGCGGGCTCAGATTCAGGCGATGCGTTCACTGGCCTACATGGCTGCTGCAGAGATTGATCGAGCAAGCCGTCACCCCGATGCAGAACAGAAGGCACTTGCGCAGGCGCGTGTTGACCTACTGATTCCGATCGTGAAGGCCTGGGCAACCGAGCAGTCCGTCGACATTACATCGCTGGGCGTCCAGATCCATGGCGGCATGGGCTTTGTCGAAGAGACCGGCGCCGCACAGCACTTTCGCGACGCGCGGATTACGCCGATCTATGAGGGAACGACCGGCATCCAGGCCAATGACCTGCTCGGACGAAAGATTGTTCGTGACGGCGGTAAAGAGGCACGTCGACTCATTGACGAGATGAAGGGTGTCGCTAATGAACTTTCTGCATCGTCGGATCTGCAGTTTAAGTCCATGGGGAGCACGCTTGGGTCGGCCGTCTTAAACCTTGAGCGGGCGGTGGAGTGGGTGCTGGATGTCTTCCCGAAGAATCCTGCGGCGGCAATGGCAGGCGCCTATCCTTTGCTGAAATGCTTTGGTCTTGTCTGTGGCGGCTGGCTGCTGGGACGGTCGGCGTTGATTGCGGCACGACATATCGGAACGGGTTCCACTGATTCCTTCTATACCCAAAAGATTGGTGTGGCATCATTTTATTCTCATCACGTACTCACCGGAGCGTCGGGGCTGTCCCAGGCCGTGAGACTTGGTGAGGAGGTCTGTGATGCGATGGCCTACGGGCTTAACGACATTTTGAATTAAAGACGCAATCCTATGTCCGACTACATTCTAAAAACCGAAGGCCTGACGAAAGAGTTCATGGGCTTCACCGCCGTGAACGACGTGAACTTGCAGGTGCGACGCGGCACGATCCACGCGTTGATCGGGCCCAACGGAGCAGGAAAGACTACCTGTTTTAATCTGCTGACGAAATTTCTAACACCAACGGCAGGCCGCATCACCTTCAAAGATCTCGACATCACAAACCATTCCCCAGCAGAGATTGCGCTGATTGGCATGGTGCGGTCATTCCAGATTTCCTCTGTCTTTCCGCATCTGACCGTATTGGAAAATGTACGTGTCGGTCTTCAGCGTCAGCTGGGGACTGCGATGCACTTCTGGAAGAGTGAGCGGACATTAAATGCGCTCAACGACGAGGCCATGCACTACCTCGATCAAGTCGGTCTTCGTGAGTTCGCCGATAAGACAGCGGTCAGCCTTCCCTATGGTCGTAAGCGTGCGCTCGAGATTGCGACCACGCTGGGGATGAATCCGGAACTGATGCTCTTGGATGAGCCCACCCAGGGCATGGGTCACGAGGACGTCGATCGTGTGACACAACTGATTAAAAAGGTCTCTGCCGGTCGTACGGTGTTGATGGTGGAGCACAATATGAAGGTGGTGTCATCAATTGCCGACACCATTACCGTCTTACAGCGGGGGAGCGTGATCGCAAGCGGCACTTATGCTGAAGTGTCGGCGAACCCCCAGGTGATGGAGGCCTATATGGGCTCGGCAGACACAGAACTAGCTTCTCCGGCGGGGCACTAAATAATGAGCGCACTTGAAATTCGAGATTTGCATGCCTGGTATGGCGAGTCCCATGTCTTGCATGGTATTGCCCTAGATGTAGCGCATGGGGAAGTGGTGACCCTACTTGGCCGCAATGGCGCTGGCCGAACCTCGACCCTAAGAGCCGTCTGTGGACTGGTTGGCAAGCGGACGGGATCGATCAGAGTCAATGGGATCGAGACCACCACCATGCAGCCACATGTGATCGCTCGGCTCGGGATTGGCTACTGCCCAGAAGAGCGCGGCATTTTTACCAGTCTCACCTGTGAGCAGAACCTTCTGCTGCCCCCGGTGGTGGCCGAAGGCGGAATGTCTGTCGAAGAGATCTACGAGATGTTCCCTAATCTTAAGGAGCGTCGAAATAGCCCTGGCGGGCGACTGTCCGGCGGAGAGCAGCAGATGCTTGCGATTGCCCGCATCTTGCGTACGGGGGCAAAGCTTCTGTTGTTAGATGAGATCACAGAAGGCTTAGCCCCGGTGATTGTTCAGAAGCTAGGTCAGATCGTGACGGCGTTGCGAGATCGAGGCTTCACGATCGTCTTGGTCGAACAGAATTTCCGATTTGCCGCACCGTTGGCCGATCGGCACTACGTTGTCGAGCGTGGTCAGGTCGTCAAGGTCGTGAAAAAGGATGAGCTTGCAGCAAACATGGAAATGCTCAATGAGTATCTCGGTGTCTAGGCCTGCTCAGGGCAGTAGTAATCAGTAGTTAAGACAATTTATTTTTAAAAAGGGGAAGTGAGATGAGACAACTAAAACTAGCCAAGGCAGTTGCAGGCTTATTTGTCGTGGCAGCAGCGTCGGGAGTATCCGCGCAGCAGATCAGCGATAACGTCGTGAAGATCGGCGTGCTGACCGATATGTCGGGTACTTATTCAGACCTCGCCGGAAAAGGTTCGGTGGTCGCTGCCCAGATGGCCATCGAGGATTTTTCAAAGAATCGTACCGTTCTTGGCAAGAAAATTGAGCTGATCTCTGCTGATCACCAGAACAAGGCAGACATCACGGCGAACAAAGCCCGTGAGTGGTTTGACAAAGAGCAGGTCGACGTCATTGTTGACCTGGTTACCACCAGTGCTGGTCTTGCAGCGATGGAGATTGGTGAGCAAAAGAACAAGATTACGCTGAACTCCGGCTCGGCGTCGCTTGATATCACCCGGTCCAAGTGCACGGCAAACAACGTGCACTGGGTCTATGACACCTATAACCTGGGTAAGGCGCGCGAGGCGCTCGTGAAAGCCGGCAAGAAGAGCTGGTTTTTCGTCACTGCTGACTATGCCTTCGGTCATAACCTCGAGCGTGACACTGCCGCCATCGTGACGGCCAATGGCGGCAAGGTTGTTGGAAGCGTTCGCCACCCGTTCCCGGGCAGTGACTTCTCCTCCTTCCTCTTAAAGGCACAGTCCTCCGGTGCGCAGGTCATTGGTCTTGCCAATGCAGGTCAGGACACCATCAACTCGGTCAAGCAGGCTGCCGAGTTTGGTATCAATGAAAAGCAAACCATTGTTCCGCTCTTGACCTTCATTACGGACGTTCACTCTTTGGGCCTAAAAGCTGCACAGGGACTGAGCGTTGCTGAGTCGTTCTACTGGGACTTGAATGACAGCACCCGCGCCTGGTCAAAGCGTTTCTTTGAGCGCCACAAGCGTATGCCGTCGATGGTGCATGCCGGTGTCTACTCATCCGTGCTGAACTACCTGAAGGCCGTCGAGTCCACGAAGACGGACGACACCAAGGCTGTTATGGCAAAGCTGAAGTCCACACCGATTGATGATGGTCTCTTTAAGGGCAACATTCGGGTGGATGGTAAGTTCAGCCATGATTTCTACGTCTTCGAGGTGAAGAAGCCGAATGAGTCCAAGGCGCCCTGGGACTATTACAAGCTAGTTGCAACGATCCCTGCTAACGAGGCATCTGCCCCGTTGGACAAGTCCTGCAAGCTGGTGAAGTAAAGGCTTTAACACCGAACCAAGAAGGCTCCTGTCATCTGTCTTATGGAAATAGTGAATCATGTTTGAAGCATTAGGTATTAGTCCTCAGGCACTGGTCGCCCAGTTACTGGTGGGACTGATTAACGGATCGTTCTACGCCATCATGAGTCTTGGATTGGCGATTATTTTCGGTTTGCTCAATGTGATTAACTTCACCCATGGGGCCCAGTACATGATGGGGGCCTTTCTCGCTTGGATTGGCATGACGCAGCTAGGAAACTGGCTGGGCATGCCAGATTTCTCGGTGAACTATTGGGTGGCATTGGTGCTATCACCGCTCTTAGTCGGAGCGATTGGCATCGTCATTGAGCGGCTCATGTTAAAGCGGCTCTATCACCTAGATCACTTATATGGGCTGTTGTTGACCTTTGGACTGGCCCTGGTGATCGAGGGAATGTTCCGTCACTGGTACGGCATCTCTGGAGAGAGTTATTCGGTTCCCGAGGCACTCCAGGGGGGCATTCGACTGGAGAGCTTTGGGCTCTTCCTTCCCAAGTATCGAATCTGGGTCATCGTGGCTTCGCTGGCGGTCTGTATCGCGACCTGGTACATGATCGAGCGTACGAAACTGGGTAACTATCTACGCGCGGGCACAGAAAACCCCAAGCTCTTACAGGCACTCGGCATCAACGTGCCGCTCATGATCACGCTGACGTATGGCTTTGGGGTAGCACTCGCGGCCTTTGCTGGAGTACTTGCAGCACCAGTATTTCAGGTGAACCCGGTGATGGGATCCAACCTGATTATTGTCGTGTTTGCGGTCGTGGTGATTGGCGGAATGGGATCGATTGCGGGCTCGATCGTGACTGGACTTGGCCTGGGGTTGATTGAGGGACTCACCAAGGTGTTCTATCCCGAGGCCTCGAGCGTGGTCATCTTTGTGATCATGGCGATCGTGTTGTTGATCCGGCCTGCTGGGCTATTTGGTAAAGAGAAGTGAGCAAGCGATGAATAAAAATACCCAGATCATGTACGCCCTGATGGTTGGGCTTTTGCTGCTCGTTCCTTTTCAGGATTTTGTCTACATCGTCTTCGTGATGAAGCTGATGTGTTTTGCGCTCTTTGCGAGTGCCTTTAACCTGTTGCTGGGATACACGGGGCTTTTGTCATTTGGACACGCCGCCTTTTTTGGTGGTGCGGCCTATGTGACCGCTCATGCCTGTAAGGAGTGGGGCTGGACCCCTGAGCTTGGCATTCTTGCTGGCATGACCTACGCCGCTGTGACGGGGTATATCTTTGGAAGCCTTGCGATTCGGCGCCAGGGCATCTACTTTGCGATGATCACGCTGGCACTGTCTCAGCTCATCTTCTTTTTGGCGCTTCAGATGAAGTTTACTGGCGGTGAAGATGGTATTCAGGGGGTCCCGCGCGGATCGCTGTTTGGACTGATTGATCTGTCAGGAGATGTTTCCCTGTATTACTTTGTCTTGGCGATATTCCTGTTTGGCTTTATCGCCATTCAGCGAACCATTCATTCGCCGTTTGGCCAGGTGTTAAAGTCCATTCGGGAAAATGAGCCTCGGGCGATCTCTCTCGGCTATGACGTCGCAAAATTTAAGCTCGTGGCCTTTGTGATCTCGGCGACGCTTGCCGGGATGGCCGGTGCAACCAAGTCGCTTGTCTTCCAGTTGGCAACGTTGACCGATGTCCACTGGCATATGTCGGGTGAAGTAGTGCTGATGACCATTCTTGGCGGAATCGGTACCATCCTTGGTCCGATCGTGGGAGCCGGTGTGGTGATTGGCCTGCAGAACTATCTGGCCGGAATTGGATCGTTCAGTACGATCGTGTTGGGGGCTATCTTCGTCGTCTGTGTGCTAGCTTTCCGCAAGGGAATCGTTGGCGAGTGGGTAGACCTGATTGCTCGTCGTAAGGTTGCGGCAGAGGAATCCCAGCGGACACCCTACAAACCAAGCGGTTCCTAAGCAGGTGTCCGAGAGGCGAGCGTCGCCTCTCGGATATGCTTTTCGCCTGGAAGCCAGGCGACGGTAAAGGCGGTGACACAGGCGATGATCGACATTGCAAAGAGCAGTGCCTCAAAGCTTGTGGCCTTCACAATCGGCCCTAAGAAATAGACAGCAACGCTACTCACCCCAAGGGCTACCGCAAGTCGTATGCCAGCAACTCGGCTGCGCATGCGGTCATCGACATAGCGAACAACAACCGCATCGAGAAATGGGATGGCCGCGAAGATCGCTGTCATGTACGCGAGCATGCAGAAGAACAGTGCCCATCCCGTCGCTGTTGCGGCAAAAAAAAGTGGAATGATCTGTGTCAGAACAATTCCGACGTAGAGCGGCTTCATCGGGAGTCGGTCTAAGAGTGTTCCTACAACCACCTGACTGGTCCCAGCGATAGCGTAGACACAGGCCAGCATCATGCCCAGTAGCGCAGGATCCGAGATAATTCCCTCAAAACGTTCACGCATGAGCTCGTTATTGCCATTGGTCGTGAAGTTAAAAATGAGCGACCCTGTTGTCGCGGCAATTGTCATGACGAACAGGGCTCGAATGGCGATGTGTCGCGGAATCGGGTGGGCTGTTACTTTTTTCTTGCCAGGCGCTTCTAATTCGGCCGGGGCAAGCTTCGCGAAAAGCAGTCCAAGCCCCAACGACAGGAGTGCCGGAAACAGAAAGGCTGCGCGCCAGCCCAGATACTTCACCATAAATCCCGTCACGATTGCGGCAACGGCAATCCCCAGGTTTCCGGCAAGATTATTCCAGCCAATTGCAGCACCAGGCTTTTCCGCCTTGCTTAACAACATGGGGATGCCTACGGGATGGTAGATCGAGGCGAATGCCCCCATGACAGTTAACCCGATCGCCATTTGAATTGGATCTTGTGAAATTGCGACAGCGATGCAAGAAAACCCGATGCCTGCAAAGAAGACGAGCATCATTTTTCGCCGACCCCATAGATCACCTAGCCGTCCTGACGGAATAGATCCGAGGCCAAACATCAGAAAAGCGCCTGCCGTATACGGCATAAGATCTTCCCATCGATCGATTCCGAATTCGAGTGCGATTGCGGTCACCGCAGATGCAAACACTAACAACACCAGGTGGTCCAGTGCGTGGGCGACATTGAGAATGAGAGAGGTTGATCGGTTCATGCCCAGAATTGTAAGGTGCGCTTGCTTAAAAATGCGTCGCTCGAGATACTTCGGCTATGTCTGACACATCCCCTCGCGGCGCAGCAAACCCGATGACCATTGCCCTTTGGGTCATGCTGGTCGCCGGTTGTCTGATTGGCCTGATCTCGTTTGGAATTCGTTCGTCCTTTGGTCTATTTGTTGATCCGATCTCTGGGCCGTCTGGTTTTCAGTTTGGTCGCGAAGCCTTTGCGATGGCGATGGCCTTGCAAAATCTGTTCTGGGGAATCGGCCAGCCCATCGCGGGAGCGCTCTCTGACCGTTTCGGCCCATGGCGTGTTCTCGCCGGCGGCGGAATACTCTTTGCGTTAGGGCTTGGGCTGATGACGGTGTCCAGCACACCAGGAAGCTTTACCCTGACCGCGGGGATACTGATTGGCCTGGGGATGAGCGGTGCAGGACATAACACGGTGATTGCGGCGTTTGCGCAGCTTATGCCGCCAGAGCGTCGCGCCTGGGCGATGGGGCTTGCAACCTCCATGGCAAGTCTGGGGCAGTTTATGGTGGTGCCACTTGGCCAGGCGTTTATTGAGGCTTACGGCTGGATAAGCGCAATGCTGATTTTGGCGATCGCGATGGCGACTACCCCTGCACTGGCCTTAGCGCTGCGGCCGCGCCGCTCGGGAACTGTTACCGCAGTCGCCACGACCGCAACGGCAGGGTCATTTCGTGAGTCACTGACTCAGGCTTTCGGTCACGGCAGCTATTGGCTATTGCTAGGAGGGTTTTTTGTCTGCGGGTTTCAGCTTGCGTTTATTACAGTGCACTTTCCACCTTATCTGGCCGATATGGGGATCTCAGCAAGTACCGCAAGCTGGGGCTTGGCCATGATTGGTTTGTTCAACATCATTGGCAGCTACCTGAGCGGGCCACTCAGCGCACGATGGTCGCGTAAAAACCTGTTAGCAGTGATTTATTTTGCAAGGGCAATTGTGATCACGCTCTTCCTGTTAATTCCCTTATCGACCGGATCTGTCCTGCTATTTGGGGCCGCAATGGGCGTGCTCTGGTTATCGACTGTCCCGCCCACCGCACAGCTGGTTGGGGTGATGTTTGGTAACCGTTATCTATCGATGCTCTTTGGGTTTGTTTTTCTCTCACATCAGATTGGTGCATTCTTTGGTGTCTGGCTTGGCGGAAAGATCTTTGCCTCGACAGGCAGCTACCTGCCGATCTGGTGGGGTGGGGTACTGTTGGCAGTGATTGCAGCACTTCTGAATCTGCCGATTCGAGAGAAGCTCTGGGCGCCAAGGGCGGTCGCGCCGGTCTCATCTGTCTGATGAATTCGTTAAAGATCCGAACACATCTGGGGGGCGTTGCTGTTCTGATTGTTACCATGATCACGGGCATTGCAATCTGGGTTGCGGTTCAGTCAGGTCGATCTGATCCGTTACCGACGTTAGTCTGGTCACCGACGCTAGACGATCGGGTGGTCATGGATCTTAGTTCAAGAGTCTTAGATCGCCTTGGGAACGGATGGTGGTGGGTGGTGGCGACACCAAGTGATCGCGAACGCCTGCGTCAGGCGGGCGCCCAGATTGCTGTCGCCTTTCCGACGCCGCTTGCCCAGATGGCGGGATGCTCGATTTAACTAGAACGCTTCTTTTTCCGCTTCCAGAAACGCCAGGCTAGTGTACTTTCCGATGTTGGCTTCAAAGCCTGCCGTGCGCGCAGCACGTGATGCGACGCGAGGATCCTTCATAACAAGCGCTTTTGCCGCAGAGAGATCTTTGCCGTCTTTCACCGCTTGAAGACATGTCTCCCAGATACCTGCCATCAACTCACCATAGTCTTTGAGTAGCCCCTTACTCGGGTGTCCGTGACCAGGAAGCCAGAGCTGATCCCCCGCCGCCCTCTGTAGTACTTCGTAGTACTTAAAAGTGCCGGGATAGGAGCCATCATCGATATTGGCGATGCGGTTTTCCATTGCGATATCGCCAATATGGGTGATCCGGTCTTCGACAATCTCCACTGTCAGGTCACACGGGGTGTGAGCCGTTCCGTAGAAATGCATCTTGAGTCGCGTATCCCCAAAGTCGAGGACCTGACCGTGTTTAACAACCGTGTTAGGGGGGACAATCTTAGTTCCAGCAGTCGCTTGGTTTGTCCATCGCTCCATAAGACTGCGCCAGAGATTTCCTTCAGTCCCCTTAATGCGAACGATGTTTTCTTCAAGCGAATAGATAGGAAGTCCTGGATAGGCTTCGGCGTAGGCATGGTTCGCAAGCCAGTGGTCGCCGTGGTAGTGGGAGTTAAACACCGCCACTACTGGTTTGGGGGTGACCGTTTTGATCATGCGTAAGGCCATCTCGCCGATTTGCACGGAGCCACCCGAGTCAAGAATGATCACACCCTTTTCGGTCACGACAAAAGTGATGTTGCACATCATTCCTTTGTTTTCCGGTGTGGGAAAACTATCGGGAGAGTAGATCAGCCAGACTCGCTTTGAGAGCTGAGTTGGTCTGTGGTCTTTGACCGGAGGGCCGCGAAGAAAATCGTCAACCTGCTGCGCAAAGAGTCGAACCTCTGGCACTAGGCTAAGGCCGGTAG
>JACCED012006125.1_pt1 | contig 14659 bp, 15 predicted proteins | sample 7455021 | NCBI WGS metagenome assembly JACCED01 (sample SAMN15323456, study PRJNA562643) | freshwater metagenome | isolation source: river surface water | place: USA:Blue River Watershed | collected 2017-08-19 | reverse complement strand
GCGCTTTTGAAGCGCATATTGCCAAAGCCGCCGTCGCCGCCCTTGGCGATGATGATCACCTCGCCTGGGGTAAGCAGTTCGAACAGCACATCGCCTGTCTCGGCGTCAGTGAGGATGGTGCCCACCGGCATCTTGAGGGTGATGTCGCGGCCGGCGGCGCCGAACATGTCGGAGCCCATGCCGTGCTCACCGCGGCCAGCCTCGTGACGGCGAGAAAAGCGGTAGTCGACCAGGGTGTTGAGGCTGGGGTCAGCCACTGCATAGACGTTGCCCCCGCGGCCACCGTCGCCGCCGTTGGGTCCGCCGAATTCCTTGTACTTCTCGTGCCGGAAGGACACGCAGCCATTGCCGCCATCGCCGGCGGCGATATCGATAAAGGCTTCGTCGACGAACTTCATGATGGGGATTCTAGGAAGGCAGTGGCAGGAGGTGGCAGGGGCTTTTTTCCAAGAAAAAAGCCCTGCGCCGAGAAACGCAGGGCCCTTTCGAGGGAGGCGGAGACCTCAGTCCCCAAGCCCCCGACCCGCGGCCTTCAGGCCGCCGGGGTGACGCTCACGGTTTGCTTGTTCAGCGAACCCTTGACCGCAAAGGACACATGACCGTCAACCAGGGCGAACAGGGTGTGGTCCTTGCCGATGCCGACGTTCACGCCGGGGTGGAACTTGGTGCCGCGTTGGCGAACGATGATGGAACCGGCGTTGATCAGTTCACCGCCGAAAGCCTTCACGCCGAGCATCTTCGGCTTGGAGTCCCGGCCGTTTCGCGTTGAGCCGCCGCCTTTTTTCTGTGCCATGTCCGTTACTCCTTAGGCAGAGATCGCGCCAATTTGCAGTTCGGTGAACTGCTGGCGATGACCCTGGCGTTTTTGGTAGTGCTTGCGACGGCGCATCTTGAAGATGCGAATCTTGTCGTGCTTGCCGTGCGCCACGATAGTGGCTGTGACAGTTGCGCCGGACACCAGGGGAGTGCCAACCTTGAGTTCACCGCCGTTTCCGACAGCAAGCACTTGGTCGATCACGATTTCCTGGCCCACGTCCGCAGCAATCTGTTCTACTTTAATTTTTTCGCCGGAAGCAACGCGATACTGCTTGCCACCGGTTTTTATGACCGCGTACATTGAAGACCTCTTGAAATGAGATTCCTCGGACGGATTTCCGAAGGAACCCGGGACTATAGCATGGGTCGTTGGCCTCCAGAATGCCCCACAAACGGCTCCACAACCGGCCACACAAACGACACATGCCCTCCAGGGCGCAAGGGTCGCCAACGCGGACACACGGCACCCGGCACCGAGCGAGTACCTATGAATTACAGCGGCGTTCCTATAATCCCAGCCACTCTCGAAGCGCGCCACCCGCGCCTGCCTGCGGCACTGCCGCGCACCGCTCCCCCACCCTCCAATTGACCGCCTCCGACTCTCCCCTGACCCTGATCGCGGACGACATGCGCGAGGTCGACGCGGTGATCGCACGCCGCCTCGACTCCGGGGTGCCACTGGTGGGGCAGGTGTGTCGCTACATCATCGACGCCGGCGGCAAGCGCTTGCGCCCGGCGCTTCTACTGCTGATGGCCGGCGCGCGGGGCTATCGGGGCGAACAGCGCTTCAACCTCGCCGCCGTGGTGGAGTTCATCCACACCGCCACGCTGTTGCACGACGACGTGGTCGACGACTCGACCCTGCGCCGGGGCCGCGCCACCGCCAACCAGGTCTTTGGCAACCCGGCCAGCGTGCTGGTGGGTGACTTCCTCTACTCGCGCGCCTTTCAAATGATGGTCGACGCGCGCAGCATGCGCGTGATGGAGATCCTCTCCGAAGCCACCAACATCATCGCCGAGGGGGAGGTGTTGCAGCTGATGAACATGCACGACGCCTCGCTGGACGAGGCCGGCTACCTGCGCGTTATCCGCTCCAAGACCGCCAAGCTCTTCGAGGCCAGTACGCGCCTGGCAGCAGTGCTCGCAGGCAGCCCGACGGAGGTCGAAGAGGCCTGCGCCCAGTACGGCCAGGCCCTGGGGACGGCCTTCCAGGTGATTGACGACGTCCTCGACTACGACGGCAGTGCCGCCGAGATGGGCAAAAACCTGGGCGATGACCTGCGCGAGGGCAAAGCCACCCTGCCCCTGATTGCTGCCATGCAGCGCGGCACGCCGGCTCAGGCCGCCACCATCCGCGAGGCCATCGAGGCCGGCTCGGTCGATGCGCTGGACGCCATCGTCGGCATAGTGCGCAGCACAGGCGCGCTCGAGGTCGCACGCCAGGCTGCTGCTTCGGAGGCGCAGCGCGCAGTGGACGCTTTAGGCAGCCTCCCACGCAACGTTTACGCCGACGCGCTGTACCAGCTGGCCGACTCGCTCCTGGATCGTAGGCACTGAAGTCACCGGGCCAAGGGAGCTCTGCATGGAAAACAATTCTCTGCCCGACTTCATCGCTCACTCGCTACCCGGCGCCACGGGCTATCTGTTGGTGGGCGGCCTGGCGGCTCTGTGGCTGGTACTGCTCTACCTGCGCTCTCAGCCCAAAGGCCTGCCACTGCGCCTGGCGATCTACCCCGTCGTAATCCTGATTTGGCTGACCCTGTTCGCACAGAGAGGCGCGCTGGAACCTAGCCTGCGCGAGGTGGTGGAACGGGTCACCTTCATGGGCCTGGCGATGTGGGCGCTGCTCACCGGGGTCTGGCTCCTGGGCAGTTTGCTGCGCAACCACAGCATCATGGACATCGCCTACCCTCTGACACCCTGGGCAGGCACGGTGGTGGGCTGGCTGCAGTGGGGCGCCAGCCGGGACCCCCATGTCTTGCTGATGCTTGCGTGTGCCACCGCCTGGGCCTGGAGACTATCTGGCTACCTGGCCGTGCGCTACCTGCCACATGGGGAAGAGGTGCGCTATGCCCGTTGGCGTGAGCGCGGGGGATCGAACTGGTGGTGGTGGTCTTACTTCCAGATCCACCTCACCCAGGGCGTTCTGATTTGGATGTGGACCTGGCCGCTGGCTTTGGCGATCGGATCGGACTCGGGCATCTCAGGCTGGACCTGGCTGGCCCTGGCCGCCTGGCTGATCGGCTTTGCCTTCGAGGCCCTGGGCGACTGGCAAATGCACCGCTTTCGGACCCACCCCGCCAACAAGGGCCAGGTGATGGACCGAGGGCTGTGGGCTTGGTGCCGACACCCCAACTACTTCGGTGAAGCCATGATTTGGCTTGCCTATGGCTTGTTTGCGCTCGCCACCCCTTGGGGCTGGTTGGGCCTGCCCATGGTCGCCACCGTGTTCTGGTTCATGAACCGCGGATCGGCCCTGAGCATGACCGAGCGCTACATGCTCAAGACCAAACCGGGGTACGCGGACTACATGGCGCGCACGCCCGCGTTCTTCCCGCGGCCGCCCACGCAGAAGGGCGGCGGAGCCTGATGGCAACCGGCTCCTGCGTGGGCCGTGCCAGTGGCCTGCGCCCGGCGACTGCTACCCTACAATTGGCGACCGGCGTTTGTCAAAACGCGGACTACCGCACGACGCCACAAAAAAGGGAATGACATGAGCACAGTAAAGGCCTGCCTGGCCCAAAAACCCCAACGCCTCATCCAAGTTTCGTCGACCGATTCGGTGTACCAAGCGCTGGAATTGATGAAGACCAATCGCGTGCGCTCGATCCTGGTGATCGACGCGGACAAGCTGGTCGGTATCGTCTCCCAGGGCGACTGCGCGATCCGGGCCTTTCTGGCGGGGCTCGATGCCAAGACGACCCCGGTCTCGGCCATCATGACCGCCAACCCCATGACGGTAAAACCCGGCGACCCGATGGAGCTGTGCATGGGCGTCATGGCCACGAAGAATATTCGGCACCTGCCAGTGGTCGCGCAAGATCAGGTGGTGGGCGTGGTGTCCATCGGCGACGTGGTCAAACAAATGATGACCGACCTGGGCGAGCACGTCTCCTTTCTCGAGACCTACATCAAGGGTCACAGCGTCTGAAGCAGCGTTGCTCTTGAGTGGCAAGCAGCCATCGGCAAAACCATTCATGCAAGCCGCTGTGGCAGGCGCCCGCCGGGATCGACCTGCTACACTAGCTGTCTAAGCGGGGTGTAGCTTAGCCTGGTAGAGCGCTACGTTCGGGACGTAGAGGCCGGAGGTTCGAATCCTCTCACCCCGACCATTCAGGTCAAAACGAAACCCACAGCCTTTTCGGGTCTGTGGGTTTTTTTCTGCTCGATGGATGGAGTGGGGCAGGCCAAATTGGCCGCCCTAGGGTCAGCCTCACACCCAAGCACACGGATCGTTCGCAAAAGAACAAATAATGTGCTTTTGAGAAGAGCAGTCCATGAACAAGCATTGGTTGGGTGCAATTTCAATCGCCCTGTTCGCCCTCCAGGCGCAGGCACGCGTGACCAAGATCGTGATCGACGAGGTGACGCCCTTGCCGGCAGCCGCCTCTGGCGGCATGGCCACCGAGCAGATTGCGGGCCGCGCCTTCGGCGAACTCGACCCCCGAGCGCCAGGTAATGCCCTGATTCAGGACATTGAGTTGGCCAAAGACGCGGACGGCAAGGTGCGCTATGTAGCGTCGTTTGTGATCGCCAGGCCCGTCGACCCCAAGAACGCCAGCGGACTGATGTGGCATGAGGTGCCCAACCGAGGGCGCCGAAGCAACAACGCGGTCGCCGAGCGGGCGGCGGGCGATATTGAATTGACCAGCGCCTGGCAGGGCGACAACGCGGGCAACACCGCAGTGCGCGATAAAGCTGGCGTCAATGCCAACCAGTGGCTCAAGGTGCCGGTCGCGAAAAATGTCGACGGGTCACTGGTCACCGGCGATGTGCTGGGCCGCATCGTCAACCGATCAGGGCCAGGGTCGCAGCCCCTGATCGTGCAAACCAACCCAGTCCCCTACCTGCCGGTCAATTTAGACACCCAGAAGGCCAAGCTGGTGTCGCGCGTGGCTGAATCGACGCGCGGCGAAGTGATTGGCGAAACAGTCATCGCGCCCGAGGACTGGGCCTGGGCCAAGTGCGACGCAGCGCGGCCATTTCCCGGCACACCCGACCCGACACAGATTTGTTTGCGGCGCGGTTTTGAAGCCGCCAAGCTCTACCAGGTGACCTTCCAGGCTGCCAACCCGTACGTCCTAGGTGTCGGGTTCGCTGCGTGGCGCGATGTCGGGCATTTTTTCAAGACGGCGAAGGCCGACGACGCAGGCACGCCCAACCCTATCGCGGGCTTGGTGACCCACAGCATTGGCCGAGGGTCCTCGCAATCCGGCAACTTCTTGCGCGGCTGGCTGCATATGGGCTTTAACCAGGCCGAGGACGGCAAGCAGGTTCATGAGGGCATGTGGCCCATCATTGCCGGACGCCGCATCGCGCTGAACATGCGCTGGGCGCAGCCCGATGGGGTGCTGGAGTTGTACCAAGCGGGTAGCGAGGGCCCGCAGTGGTGGATGCCTCATCCCGACCCGGTGCGGGGCGGCCCAGACGCCGGGATTTTGGACCGTTGTCTGGCCTCCAAAACCTGCCCCAAGATCGTCGAGCACTTTGGATCCGCCGAGGTGTGGGCGCTGAAGCTCACGCCCGAGTGGGTGGGCACCGACGGCCGCGCAGACCTTCCCTTACCGCCGCAAGTGCGGCGCTACTACATCGCCAGCTCCACCCACGGCGGGAGCACGGGCGGTTTTGACAGCAGCCTGCCCGGCGTGGGTCTGCCCAAGACCGGCCCAAGCTGCCCAGGCAACAACTACGGCGTCGGGGTGTTGCCCGTGAACCCGGTCCCGCACACGCAAACCGTGAACGCGCTGCGGCACCACTTTCGCAACTGGGTCATGAAAAACGTCGAGCCGCCGCCCAGTCAGTGGCCGACCTTGGCGGCTGGCACCTTGGTGCGCGCGAACAAGCAGGCCATGGGCTTTCCGACCCTGCCGCAATTGCGACCGACGGTGCCCGAGCCCGACTTCATCATGCCGGTGTTCGACTACGACTGGGGCCCGCAGTTCAACCCGACCGACGGCTCCGGAGTGATCTCGCGGGTGCCGCCGCATATCCGCCAGGTCTTGCCGATGTGGGCACCCCGGGTCGACGCCGATGGCAACGAGTTGGGTGGCGTGCCAGTGGTGCTGACCGATGCGCCCTTGGGCACCTATCTGGGTTGGAACATCACCGACGGCGGTGACAAGCCCTTTCACCAGGGGCAAATCTGCAATTACGTGGGCGGGATGATTCCGTTCGCCAAGACCGCGCAAGAGCGCCAGGCCTCGGGCGATCCGCGCCTGTCTTTGCAAGAACGCTATGGCGACCACGCCGGCTATGTAGCGGCGGTGCGCAAGGCCGCAGCGCGGGCGCAGGCCGCCGGGTTCTTGCTGCCCGGGGATGCCAAAGCTTTGATTGAAGCGGCCGAGAAGAGCGCCGTCCTTCGCTGAAGCAGCGGCAGGCCTGCTCGAGTGACGCGCCGGGATTGATCAAGGCCCGGTAATGGGCGCCCCGCTGCGACCGCTGCTGTCAACCCGCCACGTAGCGGGAGAAGTTATCCAAAATAGCTTGCCAGCCTTGGCGTTGCTGTTCCTCGGGATGCGTGGTTTCCGCGTCGAAGGACACGGTTACGCGCACACCAGACCCTTCCTCGGCAAACTCGACCCGCGCGGTTCGTTCGCCAAATCGGTATTCGATCAAGGCGTGGGGCTGTACCTCGGTGTATTCGCCGGCAAAGTCAAAACCGAACGATCCGTCCTTGGCTTCCATGCGCGAGGAAAATTTTCCGCCAGCGCGCAAGTCGACCATCGCATGCGTGGTGTGCCAGTCTGGGGAGGCGGCGTTCCAGGCCTTGATGTCGTCGGGGCTGGTGTACGCGCGCCACACCTCACTCAGGGGTGCGAGCGCCAGGGTGGAAACGGTAATTTTCATGGGTCGTCTTCTCATGCGGTAAGTGGATCCGGGAGGCACATTCTTGCGAGGCCCTCAGGTGCTGGCCTGGCACGGCGGGGGCCGGCGGCGATGTAAGGCGCAGCGGCGAGACCCCTCGGCCCATTGAAAAGCCCAAGGGTTCACGAGCGTACGATACCGCGCCCTTGGCACACCTAAGAGGCCTGATGACTGCGCCGTCACGGTCTTGTCGAAGGGGCTCGTTGCCGATGCTGGTGTCGAGCAGCGAACACACCTTTCAGAGATTTCCACCTATTTCAATGTACGGGACGGAGGGTCGCCATGCCCATGGCCGCCGATCTCGCAGAACCGCCCCTCAAAAGGCGGCAAGAACGCCAAAAGTTGCTACATTTACAGTACATCCAACTTGGGCGATGATCGCCCCCACCTCGAAAACCCGACCCCGGGCGCCTTGCGGATGGCGCCCCCCCACCCTCCGATGGCCGTTGCCGACACCACCGCCGCCCCTCTCCAGCAGCCGCCGGCCCTTCCAGGACTGGCCCGCGCCCTCATCGCCGCTGGCAAGCTTGAACAACAGGCCGCGGAGGCCGTCTACCGCAAGGCCCAGTCCACCGGCCAGACCTTCATTGCCGAGCTGACGGGCTCGGGCGCGGTGTCCCCGGCCGAACTGGCCCACACCCTGGCCGCGACCTTTGGCGTGCCGCTGGTCGACCTCGACGCAATCGACCCCCAGCGCCTGCCCCGCACCTTGCTCGACGGCAAGCTCTGCCAGAAGTACCGGGTGGTGGCGCTCGCCAAGCGCAACAACCGCATCTCGGTGGCCACCGCCGACCCGTCCGACCAGCAGGCCGCCGAGCGGATCAAGTTCGCCACCCAGATGGGGGTGGACTGGGTTCTGACGGAGTACGACAAGCTCTCGCGCTTGGTAGATACGCAGTCCACCACCGCTGCCGAGACCATGGACTCCCTCATCGGGGATGACTTCCAGTTTGACGACGCCTCGCTGGACATGGGACTGGCGGGCGATGAAGACAAGGCCGCCTCCGCCGAGGTCGAAGACGCGCCGGTCGTCAAATTCCTGCACAAAATGCTGCTTGACGCCTTCAGCGCACGGGCGTCGGACATTCACTTCGAGCCCTACGAGCACAACTACAGGGTGCGCTTTCGCATCGACGGCGAGCTGCGCGAGATGGCGGCGCCGCCAGTGGCAATCAAGGAGAAGCTGGCCTCGCGCATCAAGGTGATTTCCAAGATGGACATCTCCGAGAAGCGGGTGCCGCAAGACGGCCGCATGAAGCTCAAGATCGGCCCTGAGCGGGTGATCGACTTTCGCGTTTCCACACTGCCCACGCTCTTCGGCGAGAAGATCGTGATCCGTATCCTGGACCCCGCAGCCGCCCGCCTGGGCATCGACGCCCTCGGCTACGAGCCCGACGAGCGGGCACGGCTGATGGACGCGATCAAGCGGCCCTACGGAATGATCTTGGTCACCGGCCCCACCGGCTCGGGTAAGACGGTCTCGCTCTACACCTGCCTGAACATGCTGAACAAGGCGGGGGTGAACATTGCCACCGCTGAAGACCCGTCTGAAATCGTGATGCCCGGTGTCAACCAGGTCAACGTCAACGAGAAGGCGGGGCTCACCTTCGCCAGCGCCTTGCGCGCCTTCCTGCGGCAAGATCCGGACATCATCATGGTCGGGGAAATCCGTGACCTGGAGACGGCCGACATCGCCATGAAGGCGGCCCAGACCGGCCACCTGGTGCTGTCCACCCTGCACACGAACGATGCCCCGGCCACGCTCACCCGGCTGCGCAACATGGGCATCGCGCCCTTCAACATTGCCTCCAGCGTGATCCTCATCTCGGCGCAGCGCCTGGCGCGGCGGCTCTGCCCGAACTGCAAGCAGCCGATAGACCTGCCCAGGCAAAACCTGCTCGACGCCGGCTTTGCCCCGGCCGACCTCGACGGCAGCTGGCAGCCCTACCGCCCGGTGGGCTGCTCGGCCTGCAACGAGGGCTACAAGGGCCGGGTGGGCATCTACCAGGTCATGCCCATCAGCGAGGGTATCCAGAACATCATCCTGGCCGACGGCAATGCGGTCGAAATCGGCCGCCAGGCGCAGGCCGAGGGCGTGCGCAGCCTGCGGCAGTCGGGCCTGCTCAAGGTCCGGCTGGGTATGACGTCCCTCGAAGAGGTGTTGGCGGTGACCAATCTGTGATTGCCCGCCCTGCACCCCAGCCCCTGACTTCCGGTTCTCGCTCCAGACCTCCCCTCGCGCACCGCCGCCCCAACGCCGCCGAAACGCCGCCTCACCAAGGATACGCACATGGCCAGGTCCCCCACCGCCAGGGTTGAAGAGTTCATTTTTGAATGGGAAGGCCGCGACCGGCAGGGCCGCATCGTGCGCGGCGAGGCAAGGGCCGCAGGCGAGAACCAGGTCCAAGCCAACCTGCGTCGCCAGGGCATGAGCCAGTTGCGCATCCACAAGCGCAAGCAGCGGCGCGGCCCGCGCATCCGCCCCAAGGACATCTCGCTGTTCACCCGGCAAATGGCCACCATGATGAAAGCCGGCGTGCCCCTTCTGCAGTCCTTCGACATCGTCGGACGTGGCAACCCCAATGCCAACCTCGCGCGCCTGCTTGAAGACATCCGCATGGACGTCGAGACCGGCACTTCGCTGTCGGCGGCCTTCCGCAAGTTCCCCAACCACTTCAGCTCGCTGTATTGCAACCTGATCGAGGCCGGAGAGGCCGCCGGCATTCTGGACGCGGTTCTCGAGCGCCTGGCCCTCTACATGGAAAAAATCGAGGGCATCAAGTCCAAGCTGCGCTCGGCCCTCATGTACCCGGTGGCGGTGTTGCTGGTCGCCCTGATTGTGGTGGCGGTGATCATGATTTTCGTGATCCCGTCCTTCCGCGACATCTTCAGCTCTTTTGGTGCCGACCTGCCGGCCCCCACACTGCTGGTGATTGCCATCAGCGAGTTCTTTGTCGGCTACTGGTGGGTGATGCTGGGCGTTCTGGCCTTGGCCACCGTCGCCCTGACGCGGGCCTGGAAAACAAGCCAGAAGCTGCACGATGTGGTGGACCGCGTGTCCCTGCGGCTGCCGATTTTTGGCGACTTGATCTACAAGACGGTGGTGGCCCGATGGACCCGCACGTTGGCGACCATGTTCGCAGCCGGCGTGCCCCTGGTGGATGCGCTTGAGTCGGTGGGCGGAGCGGCTGGCAACTCGGTCTACGCCCAGGCGACCGACCGCATCCGCCAGGAGGTCTCGGCCGGCACCAGCCTGACCAGCGCCATGACCGGCACCCAGGTTTTCCCGTCGATGGTGCTACAGATGACGGCGATCGGAGAAGAGTCTGGCTCGCTGGACCAGATGCTGGGCAAGGCCGCCGACTTCTTCGAGGCCGAGGTCGACGACATGGTGGCCGGCCTGTCGAGCCTGCTCGAGCCAATCATCATCGTGGTGCTGGGCACCATCATCGGGAGCATCGTGGTGGCCATGTACCTGCCGGTGTTCCGCTTGGGGCAAGTGGTCTGATGGGCGGGCTGTTCGACGGGTGGGCCGCGCAGGCCTCGGGAGACCCAGCCCTGCTCAGTGCCCAGATCGCGCTGGCTGTTCTGGTGGGGCTGGCGGTGGGCAGCTTCCTGAACGTGGTGGTGCACCGGCTCCCGCGCATGCTGGAGCGACGCTGGGCGCAGGAGTGCGCGGCCTTCGCTGCCGACGGGATCGGCTCGCGCTCGCCGGCAGAAGTGGAGGCGATGGACAAGGCAGTGGGAGCAGCAGAGGCAGTGACGGTGGCGATGAAGGATGCCAAAGCCCCATCGGGCACATCCCAAATGGACGCCGCCGCTGAAGAGCCCCCCTACAACCTGCTGCGTCCCAGTTCAAGTTGCCCCAGCTGCGGCCATGCCATTCGCTGGCAGCACAACGTTCCGGTGCTGGGCTGGCTGTGGCTGCGCGGGCGCTGCGCCGACTGCCAGGCCCGCATCAGTGCGCGTTACCCGCTGGTCGAAATGGCAACCGGTGCCCTCTTCGGCCTGGTCGCCTGGCGCTGGGGCCTGACCAGCAGCGGGCTTGCCTGGGCCGCCTTCGGAGCCACCTTGCTGGCCCTGGCCCTGATCGACTGGGACACCACGCTGCTGCCCGACGACCTGACCCTGCCACTCGTCTGGGGCGGGCTGCTGGCCAGCGCCCAGGGCTGGACCGGCACCGACCTGCCCACCGCCCTGTGGGGCGCAGTCGGCGGCTACTTGTTTCTCTGGACGGTTTATCAGGCCTTCAAGCTGTTCACCGGCAAGGAGGGCATGGGCTATGGTGACTTCAAGCTGCTGGCCGCCCTGGGCGCCTGGTTCGGCTGGCCAGCGCTCATTCCCCTGGTGCTGATTTCCTCGCTCTTGGGCGCGGTGGCCGGGGGCCTGATGAAGGTCACGATCGGTCTGGTCGAAGGCAAGTACGTGCAGTTTGGCCCCTGGCTGGCGGCAGCGGGTTTCGTCGCCATGGCGGCCGGCCCGGACCGGCTGGCGCGCGCGATGGGCCTGGCATAAAAGGAGTTCAGGCAAGTGAAGGACGCAGGCATGTTGAGAATCGGGCTGACCGGCGGTATCGGCAGCGGCAAGAGCACCGTGCTCAAGACGCTTGCCGCCCTGGGGGCGGCAACCATTGATGCAGACGCCATCTCCCGGGCCACCACCGCGGCGGGCGGCGCGGCCATGCCCGCCATTGCGCGCGAGTTCGGCCCCGAATTTGTCGGGCCCGACGGCGCGATGAACCGGGAGCGCATGCGCGCCGAGGTGTTCAGCCGACCCGAGGCGCGCCGGCAACTCGAAGCCATCGTCCACCCCCTGGTGTCGGCCGCCATTCGGGCGCAAGGCGAGCAGGCGCAGGCCGAAGGGCGCCGCTGTCTGGTCATTGATATTCCGCTGCTGGTCGAGGGCGGCCGGGAGCGCCATGCGCTGGACCATGTGCTGGTGGTGGACTGCCTGCCGGAAACCCAGGTGCAGCGGGTGATGGCGCGCAGTGGCCTGGCTGAGGCCCAGGTGCGCGCGATCATCGCCGCGCAGGCGCCACGCGAGGCACGCCTGGCAGCCGCAGACACGGTGATCTTCAACCAAGACCTGAGCCTGGCGCAGCTCGAGGCCGAAGTCCGGAGGGTAGCGGCCGGCTTCGGGCTATGATGCTTGGGCCGTGATCCTCTACGAGTACCCATTCAACGAGCGCGTCCGCACCTATCTGCGGCTAGAGAGCCTGTTCCGGCGTCTCCTTCAGTTGCTCGCCCGCGAGCAGGCAATTGACCACCACTTCGCCCTCGCCACCCTGTTCGAGATCATGGAAGTGGCCGGCCGCTCCGACCTCAAATCCGAGGTCCTCAAAGACCTGGACCGCCAAAAATCCGCATTGGCCGCTTACCGGGGCAACCCCGCCATCGCCGAGGCGGTACTCGAAGACATCATCGGCAAGCTCGACGCCTGCTACGGCGCACTGCAAGACCAGTCGGGCAAGCCCGGCCAGGCACTCGGCGACAACGAGTGGCTGATGGGGGTGCGAAGCCGCATTGCCATCCCAGGCGGCACCTGTGAGTTCGACCTGCCGGGCTATCACGCCTGGCAGCAGCTCGACCCGGCCCGCCGCCAGGGTGACCTCCAGCGCTGGGCCAAGACCTTGTCGCCCATCGTCGATCCGGTGCGCCTGTTGCTCAAGCTTCTGCGTGACTCTGGTGCGCCGCAAAAGGTGATGGCAACCGGCGGCCAGCTGCAGCAAAACCTGCCCCAAGGACGCAGCTTCCAACTGCTGCGCCTGCGCATCGACCCGACCCTCAATCTGGTGCCCGAAATCAGCGGGAACCGGCTCATGGTGGTGGTTCGCCTGATGACCCACGAGCCAGCCGAGCGCCTACGCGCCAGCACCGAAGACGTGAGCTTCGAGCTGGCCTTGTGCGCATGACACGCACCGTTCGCTGCCCGCAGTGCGGCGGCGACAGCGTCTACGCACCGTCCAACCCCTACCGGCCTTTTTGCGGCGAGCGCTGTAAAAGCATCGACCTGGGCGCCTGGGCCAGCGAGAGCTTTCGGATGGAGGCCGAGTCGCCGCCGGACGACCAGCCTTTCGGCGACCCGCGTCTGCAGTAGGCGCGGCCGGCTCAGGCCCGGTCAGGCCGGCGCAGAGCCCACCTGGGCGTAAGTCGGCCCTTCGAAGCCTCTCTCCTGCGCAAACCAGGCCAGCACCGGCACCGTGCCAGGCAGCACCGGCTCGGAGCGCACCGGCAAGGCCTCCCAGGCGAACGACTGACCTTCGTGCATCTGCAACTCGCCGGTCCAATCGAACACTTTGCAAAAGTGCAGGCACACCAGGGCATGCGGGTAGTCGACCCGCTCCACCTTCCAGGGGTGAACCGGCCCGATGGTGATGCCGATCTCCTCTTGCAGCTCCCGGCGAAGGGCCTCCTCCACCGTTTCCCCGGCCTCCAGCTTGCCGCCTGGGAACTCCCAGTAGCCGGCGTAGACCTTGCCAGTCGGGCGGGACGTGAGCAGAAATCGGCCGTCGGGCCGCACCAGCACGCCGACGGCCACCTGTACCTCGGGTCGGTCAGCGCCGCCCTCGCGGGGACGGTCGCCGTCGGCGACCAAGACTCGGGCCTGGCTCACTGCCCGTCGGCCGAGCGCCGACCGGCGAAGTCGCGGGCGAACTGATAGGCCACACGGCCCGAGCGCGAGCCGCGCTCAAGCGCCCAAACCAAAGCCTCGGCATGGGCCGCAGCGCAGGCTGGCGGGGCGATACCGAAGGACCCCAGCCATTGGTCGACGATGGCCAGGTATTCGTCCTGGCTGAAGGGATAGAAGCTGACCCACAAACCAAAGCGCTCGGAGAGGGAAATTTTCTCTTCAACCCCCTCACCGGGATGAACCTCACCATCCTCGGTGTGGGTGTAGCTGAGGTTCTCCTTCATGTACTCGGGCAGGAGGTGGCGCCGGTTACTGGTAGCGTAAATCAGGACGTTGGCCGTGGCCGCAGCCACCGAGCCGTCGAGGATGGACTTGAGCGCCTTGTAGCCGGGCTCGCCGTCCTCGAAGCTGAGGTCGTCGCAAAAGACGATGAACTTCTGCGGCAGGTCGGCGACCACCTCGACGATGTCGGGCAGGTCAACGAGGTCTGCCTTGTCCACCTCGATCAGGCGCAGGCCCTGCGCCGCGTAGGCGTTGAGGCAGGCCTTGATCAGGGACGACTTTCCGGTGCCGCGCGCGCCGGTGAGCAGCACGTTGTTGGCGGGCAGACCCTGCACAAACTGCAGGGTGTTGCGCTCGATCTTCTCTTTCTGACCGTCGATCTCTTGCAGGTCCGCCAAAGTGATGGCACCCACATGCCGCACTGGCTCGAGCGTTCCGTGGCCGCTGCTGCGCTTGCGGTAGCGGAAGGCGATGCTCGCCGACCAATCGGGCGCCGAGAGGGGCTGAGGCAGGACCTGCTCAAGCCGGTCAATCAGTTGGCTGGCGCGTTCCAGGAAATGATCAAATTTTTCGTTCATCGGGCGCTCACGACCTGTAGTCGGCGTTGATGCTCACGTAGTCGTGGCTGAAATCGCAGGTCCACACCGTGTCGGCGGCTGTGCCACGGCCCAGGCCCACGCGCACCGTGATTTCGCTTTGCTTCATCACCCGCTGGCCATCTTCCTCGCGGTAGGCCGGATGCCGGCCACCGCCAGTGGCCACATGCACATCGTCCAGGTGCAGCTCGATACGGGTCTGGTCAAGGTCACCAACGCCGGCGTAGCCCACGGCCGCCAGGATGCGCCCG
>JACCED010336272.1_pt1 | contig 14661 bp, 12 predicted proteins | sample 7455021 | NCBI WGS metagenome assembly JACCED01 (sample SAMN15323456, study PRJNA562643) | freshwater metagenome | isolation source: river surface water | place: USA:Blue River Watershed | collected 2017-08-19 | reverse complement strand
GGGAGGATGAGATAGAACTGCATTTCTAGTGACAGGCTCCAGTCCGGAAGCGGAGTGCTTGCTTCCATACCCGGCACCAGACCAAAACCAAAGCTAAGATGTAGAACGAGCCACCGAAAGTTATCAAAGCTCCAACTGATTCCTGGTGCGTAGTCTGAAATGGATGATGACCAAGAGGGTGGGAAGGCCTTGAGCACCCCAGTCTGCATCAGCGATAGATTGGGCAGTGCCACGTAGCAAATAAGCAGTAATAAATAATAAAGAGGTGCAATACGGAAGAAGCGATTTACGTAAAATCGGAGCGTCGTCCGCGGATCAAATGAGTTCTCATGGACATTAGTCTTCCAGGTGTACACCATTAGGAAGCCAGAGATGATCATAAAAAAATCGACAGCGAGCGCATGGGCAGCCAATACGTATTGGTGTAGGCCGACTGCATTAGCTAGGTGCCCAAGATATACCCAGAGTGCCAACAGTCCACGCACTCCATCAAACGCATTTAGATGGTGAAAGGCTGTGGGATTCGCTTGGGCGTCAGCACTAAACTGAGACATGCTCACCAATAACAACCATTTTCTACAATGTTTTTATTGGTTGGAACATCGCTCGGTAATGGACGAGTCCAATAGGCAGAACTATTATAAAAATTCAGTGTGCGCCACGATTCGGTGTATTCGGTCTCCCAACGCTTGCCTCGGATTCCGAAGAGCAATTGTGTTTGACCGCCAAGGTGTACACAAGGTACTCCCATTTCTTTAATGAATTTTAAAAGCGGCAGAGAGTACGCTCCCGCTCCGATGACTGCGAAATCAAATCGATGTTTGGAGATTTCGAACTTGATCGCCTCAAGGCATTCAAAAAAATCTTTGTATGGATGGGATTCGGTTAACCAAGGAGGATAAAACGAACGAATCCCAATAAATTTTTTAACTGAGGCACCTGGCCAGAGCTTTGAAAAATGTGGAGCTTGCGCTTGTATCGTATCCATCATGGGATGGACGACCAGCACAGTTTTATTGTTTAAGGAGTAATGCCAAGCATCTTTACCTAAGTTAAATGGGAGCAGGTCATCGATTTCATTAGAAATGAATCGCGTCGGGTTGTACTGTTGAATAAGCGCTGTATCTTTGCCGTGCCACCACTCAACGCAAGCGTCGAGAGAGCGAATTGCATCGATATATTCGGCGGACCAGCGATCAACTATTTGTTGATTCAAAGGAAACACACCCGCATTAATGCCAAGATTTTCGCTCCAGACGACGCGTTTTTGTGCGTGGCTATTGGATAGGCAATCAGTCTCTACCGCACCGAGCTTGCCGAAAGATAATGGCCGTCTCTGAGCAATACATTGCTTAATTAATTCATTAAAAAAATTTGAAGCCATTATGATTTCGTGAGTTGTGCTTTTAGTGAGCTTGCGATGCGCTTGCTTCGCTGCAAGGGGCGTTTGGGAACTGAGTTGATGTCGTACCCGACAAATGACAGGAGCAACTGTAGTCCAACTAACAAAGGCATCGCGGCAAGCATGACGGTGCCTGCTGGTGTAGCTACCTGCAATTCAGCCGAGGCAGCCCAATGATAACTACCATAGCTAATGCCAAATAAAATGAGGATTAAACCGAGCAGAAGCTCAATGGAGGCCAAAGATAGGTCGCGAAGATAGTAACTATAAAAAATACGTTTACAAAAGTTACGAGCATGTTTGACTAAAAACTCACCGACGATATTTGATATTTTTAAATGACTTACTTCATCGCCATATTGAGCATCCATTGGCACGTCTACAACGACCGCCCGCAACGTATTCAAGCGAAACAGCATATCTGTTTCAAAGAAATAGCGTTCGCTAATCTTTTTAAACGGTAAGTCTGCGCACACTGAAGCGTGAATGGCTGTAAAGCCATTCGTCGGATCAAAAATATTCCAGTATCCGGAAGATACCTTGGTCATTAAGGACAAGGCAGCGTTACCCATGAGGCGAATGCTGGGCATCGCTCGAATGTTTTCGAGGTCGTAGAACCGATTGCCTTTTGTGTAGTCCGCCTCTCCGGAGATGATGGGCTCAACGAGCAGCGGAATCAGGCGCGGGTCCATCTGCCCATCCCCGTCAAGTTTGACGATAACGTCAGCTTGATCACCGATCGCGGCCTGGTAGCCAGTCATAACGGCAGCACCTACTCCACGGTTTTCTGGGTGCTGCAACACGACAATGCGCGGATCATGACAATGCGCTTGCACAAATTGACCCGACTGATCGGGGCAGTGGTCATCTACAACGTAAATACGCCAAACATCTTCCGGGATTGCACCCAACACTTTCAGGATGTGTTTTGTGACGCGAAAAGACGGTATGACAACCGCAATGCGCCAAGCTCCATTGGTTTTGAGCACAAAGTCACCTTAAGTTACTGATTTATTTGCCTGAAAGCGCAATATTTCTTATATTAACGGCTGTTTCCAACGATTCTTTCACCCGTCGCTTGAGCGCGATTTTAGACGATTCCCCATGGCAACTGACAACTGCGTGGTCTGCAATACCCCGCTAAAACCTGGGCGACAAACTTGGCACTGGCGCTGCGCCGAGTGTGGTTATGAGAAAGCTCATTTGGAAGCTGCGATTAATAATCAAGCCCCCCAGTCGACCTTAGATGAGAGTGCCCGTGCGTGCGCCTTATCCAGTCTCCGCATAGAAAACTTTAAGCAACTGTTAACCGAAGTAAAGGCGTTCCAACCTGCGGGCCGTAGGCTGTTAGATGTGGGGTGCGCGCATGGTTGGTTCTTGGACGAAGCCAGTCCATATTTTGATGTCTTGGGCATCGAGCCTGACCATCAAGTGGCAGCGGCTGCCGCAAGCGTGCAGCGTCCTATCCGCTTGGGCTACTTCCCGGAGGCTTTAAATCCAGAAGAAAAGTTTGATGTCATCGCGTTTAATGATGTGATTGAACACATTCCTGCGATAGATTTGGTCCTCGACGAATGTCATCGTAGGTTAAATGCCAACGGGCAACTTGTGTTGAATCTACCGAGCAGCCGAGGGTTATTTTACAGGTTGTCCGTACTCTTCAGTCGGGTAGGGCTGTCAGGGTCATTTGAGCGTATGTGGCAGGTGGGGTTGCCGTCACCTCACGTGCACTATTTTGATTCAGATAATCTCGTCGCGCTACTGAAAAAAAAGGGATTTTTGATTAGAAAGACTGGCAATTTAGCAAGCGTGCATCTGAAAGGGTTATACAAGCGATTGTCGTTCACCAAAGAGAACCAGTCGGTCGTGAAAAATGTTTTGTTGTACCTGGCAATATGCTGTGCTTTACCCTTCATACGCTTACTGCCGAGCGACATCATTTATGTGATCGCCGAGCCTATCCAACCTAGCGCTAAGCTGTAGGAATGTTTACTTAGCCTGCGGTGGGACGAAGCTTAAGTGAGTGATGTTTCCATCAGTACGATGGATTTTGAAGAGTCCCCCGGCCTTGTCAACTGAGATCGAATCAAAAATCGCACGCTCTTGATCCCAGAACTGGCGGTCTCCGTTAAACAGCGCAAGGTAATCAAAGCCTTTTAGTAATTCTTGCAAGCGAGTGTTGCACGTCCAGACGTCTCCGTCAAAGTACTTGGGGCCAATGCTCCAGCACCATGAGGTTGACGTTGTGAAGGGCAGCATTGCGTAATAAAACATGGTTCGCTCTAAGCCATTTGATGCTTGAGCAATAAAATAGATTTTGTCCCCAGTCTGAAGGCTAGGTTTTATCTGAGCAGCGAAAGCTTCGGTGCTTTCCCGCACCACTAAGGCCGGACCGTCAGATGCAATATTCCGAAGATCCTTAAAGTATATATTTGGAAAGCATAGAAATAAAACAAACCCAACAATGAGCTGGCTAAGCCAAGCGCGCAAATTGGGTTGAGCCTCGATCGTAGCGGCAGTGAGAGCGTACGTGATCAAGAGCCAGGCAAGGATATAGCTAGACAAGTAACGTTCGAACGACGCCAGTCTGATGCCCTCGTATTCCGTAAAAACTAATAGATAGCTTAGAAACAATGCTGCAGCGTAGCCTGCTGCACCCATCATAATGATGAGAGCATTTAAACTCAATGTAAGACGCTCGTTCTTTTTGCGGCAATAAATCAGAAGGCAACTAATGAGGATTAGCCCACTGCAGAGAACAATGATGGAGGGGCGATAAAGCGACGCATGATCAGCTAAATGTACATAGCCCGATTTAAAAAGTCGGACCACGAATTCAGTGCTGGTTTGCTCGAGCCGGAGTTGCATGGCTGGCTTTAATAGCGTTTGTAAACTATTTGCCGCGAGCTCGCGCGAGCCCTGAATTTTAGCGACATACCAAGCCCACGACTGAGCAACAGCAAGCAAGCCGAGCACAACAATTGATACAGACTTTATAGTGAATAGATAAGCCTCTCGCCTGATCGTCAAAGTGCTCGCTTGGCTTCTAAAAAGGCTAATCACAAATACTGCGATTGCGACGAGGGCAAGTAAAACGGCTATTTCTTTGAGCAATAAAAGAGCCGCAATACTTAAGAAAAAAAGAAGGACTTTGGATTTAGAGCCGTCTTGATCGAAAGCTAAGGCTAGAGACGCTGCGAAACAAACACCCAGAAGTGGATCTGAGTAAATTGTTGAATAGCTATATTCAAAAAAATACAAGAAGCCGACACTTGTAAGAAAAACAACAGCGATATGAGACGACTTCTTTACAAATACTCCGGCGACACAAAGGAGCGCTGACAGTACCCAGAATATTTGGGCATATAAAACGTTTTTTTCAGACCAAAAGGTAAGCTTGGTGAAATAGTATTGAAACAGCTGTTGAAGAGGAGGGTACGATTTAAAAAAAATGGGCGAGTCGTTATGAAAAAGCGCGTTAGTTTCAAAAATTATTTTGGCGCTGCTTGCCCAATACGAAAATTCATCCCAAAGTAAAAACTTGAACTTTGCGTCGATAGAAATGTATAAAACAACGAATGGTACGGCATATAACAATTTGGCTAAGTCGCGCGTTGGGAGTGCGAGCAATAAGTTGGACTTCAAATTAGTCTTACTGCGGATAGATCGACTGAGTTGCCAAAGCCCGTATACAAAAAGCAGTACGCCAATTGCCACCGCAAACCGAAACCCAGCTTCTAGAGCCCCAAGTATTGCAAAGCCGTACAACACGAGACTCACAAAACAACAAAATATAAATGGCGCTTTGTGTAAGCCGACACTTCGCAGCCCGGCAAGTTGCCAGATGTAACCCGTACAAGAAAGTACGAGCAATAAAGTATTCCATTCGTATCGCATTTAGGGTTTGTGAATTATTCCGCAGCGATTACCGATCACCTGTGGTGTGATGTTGGACTTTGCACAAAACTCCATATAGGCTTGATATGCGCCATCGTAGGTAGTGTTGTTAAGTATGTCGTCGACCACAATAGCACCACCGGGTACGAGCGCCTCAAAAAGCTTGGGCAACGTCTTTTGGATTGGTAAGTAGAGGTCGACATCTAAAAAGACTAATTTCAGTGGCGCAATGCTTGCGTAATCAAAATCTGAGCAGTCCGCTTTAATCGCTTTAACGAAAGAAAAACTTGTAAAGTTCTTTTTCCAAACGTCATAGTCGTTGTATTCAAATCCCCGTAATTCTTGTAAGTTTTTGCCGCGATTTTTTACTTCATAATCAAGATCACTAGCGGTAAAGGACTCAAAGGTGTCAATGGCGTAATACGTTAGCGAGGTGGCAAGATTTTGATTTTTGATGTGTTCGGCCATAAAACGGGTGGTTAGGCCCCGAGCGACACCGATTTCGACGATGTCCCCCTTCAGCTCTTTGACGCGCTCAAACTCGTTGATCAACGTAGCGAGTTGAATTGGCTCGATACAGTAAGGATAAGTGGGCACCCCCAATCGCGTATACCGAAAAGCAAATGCTTTGAGGGCTTCTTTGAGTGGTTTTGTGAGTGAACCCATATCTGTGCCTTTAGTTTCTTGGTGAATTGTTAGAGTTTGATAGTTGCGATTGGATGTGAGGTATCAACAGCACGGTACGCTTTTCACGCCCTTTGGCATTTAGGTGCATCACAGAGTCAAAAAAATGGTCCCTCGGAAAAATCAATTCGGAGCGTCCATCAATAACTGGCGCTAGCGGTTGAAGTGCGTCAGAAAATCGATTTGAACTCAGATTAACTTGCTCAAGGTCGAGGCTATCAACAGACATATAGGGTGTGTTGGCAAATACGACTTTGATCTGTTGAGATTTTAGCCTAGCAATAAAGTCCGATAGCTTCTTTAATGTTTGGGGACAAAGTCTTATGTCTTGGTCAGCCCGTTGAGGCGGACCAGTGTAGTTACTCTCATCTACACTTTTAACATTCCCCAATTGATCCATATTGTAAATTGAGTAAATTGGTTCAACTGGTGTGGCTGGGCGATTCAAAAATTTTTTAATTATTTTTTCATCATCGAGCGCTGCGAGTCTAGGCGCTACGATTTCTGGGCGAAATCGTGCATCAAACCTAGCTTGAACCATCTCTAGGGGGAACAGTGCACCTAAGTCGGGGATTGAGAGAATTTTTTGCAAAAATCCCTTGTTTTCCCAGAAAGCATAGTTCCATGCTAACGCGTTACGAAGTTGCCATGGTCCGTAACCAGGATTCTCTTCTCGGCAGTAGTAGTCTGGTTCAAGCGCCAGAATCACTAGATCGCCCGGTGATGAAACAGCAACGACCTCCTCAAGAATCGTGTCTAAAGGTAGCCCACCCATAAGCCCTAAATTGATCGTGGGGGAATTCAATGCCTTGCTAATCAGGTTCGTATCAACGTTAAAGAGCGTGCTCGATCCAGAAGCAACGATGATTTTGGGCACGTTGCCAATTTTTTTTGCAACGTCGCGTTTAAACACTAATAATTCACGCACCCAATACTCAGCAGCGACTGGAGTTGGGAAAAGAATAAAAATGAGTGAATAGAAAAAAACCACACAGGCAATGAAACTACTCGCAAAGTAGATTAAGAAGCGCATTGATCAGAATTGATAATATAAAAAACTAGATGGCTTATTTGATGCGAGCGCGAGTAGAACCGCAAAAAACAATGCACCTAGCGCACTAGCCCAAATGAAATTCCCCTGCCATGTAAGCCAACGCAGTATTCCGTCTAGCGGTTTGCGTTTTACTAGTGGTCGTGCACCCAGATCCTCGCACGCAATTTTGTATGGTTGCATCATTTGATGAATGTTGGGTAGACCCCAAACAATCACATGACCAAGCAATAGTAATGAAAAGATATACCAGTATGATTGCTGCAATAATTTGTTTGGGAAGATGCCATCAAAGGTAATCCCGGTAAAACCTAGGCTAGAAGTCGCGATTGCAAATTGCGATGCAATCGTCGATGGAAGAGATATGCCGTGTAACCCCAACATGGCCGAGCATATTTCTAGAGCAGATTGAAGGGTATCCGCTCTAAAAAATACCAGTGCCACTACCACACAAAGGTAAGTTAACCCGCAAGAACACAAGCGACTGATGCGTGTGCCTTGGGCGGGTAATCGATGCTTTTTCTTAAAGGCGCGCCACCAGTGATTGATGATCAGGTAGCAACCATGGAGTAGCCCAAAAACAATAAATGTGTAATTGGCGCCATGCCAAAACCCAATAATAAAAAAAGTAATCAGTGTTGGCAAAACGAGCGTGTAAAGTGTCTCAAGTAAAAAATGCTTACCTAGTCCAAGACGCATCAATTTAAGTGAGATTGGGGTGTACAAATATTCGCCGATATATTTGGTCAAAGACATGTGCCAGCGTTGCCAAAAATCAATCATACTCTTCGCTTTAAATGGAGAGTTAAAGTTGAGCGGCAGACGAATATTAAAAATTAACGACAGTCCTATCGCCATATCCGAGTAGGCAGAAAAGTCAAAGTAAAGTTGTAATGTGTAGGAGAGCGCTCCAACCCAGGCTTCAAAAAAATTGAGAGAAGTCGTTGTACCCCCAGCATTAAAAACTGGGTTTGCAATTTCACCAAAGCTATCGGCTAGGAATACCTTTTTAGCTAGACCCAGAACGAATATTGAGAGGCCAACGCATACGTTTTCGTAGTTGAATCGAAAATTTTCTGGATTGGCGAATTGCGGCATCATTTGCTTATGATGCAGTACCGGGCCCGCGATAAGATGAGGAAAGTAAGTAACAAAGAGCAGATAGCGTGTGAAGTTGTGCTCTGAGGCAAAGCCTCTTGATACGTCTACTAGAAAAGCAATTTGGGTAAAGGTGAAGAAAGAAATACCAAGAGGCAAGAGAATATCAAGAGGTGTGATTGGGGTGCTGGTAATGTCAGATAAGGCTCCAATGAAGAAGTTCGTGTATTTGAAGTACCCTAAGACGAATAAATTAATGCAGATCGCACCAATGAGAAGCGCCTTGCATGCCTCAGCTTTTGTCTCTATTCTCAGAGAATCAATTTTTTTTGCAATGGCGTAGTTAAAAATAATAGTTGCAAGTAGCAATCCAACGAAAATCGGATTCCATGCAGCATAAAAGACCAACGACGCAATTCCCAGCCACAACACCGCACTTTGTTGTGTGTGGCGAGCCGCCCACAGCATGCCTAAAAAAGTGATTGGCAAGAAAACAAAGATAAAAATATAAGAATTAAAAAGCATGTGCCTTTGTTGAGCGCGTATCAGGAAAGAGAGACAGCGTAGGCGACAAGCGCACCAACAACGCTTCCAGCAGCAAGCTCAAGTTTTGTATGGCCGATACGTTCCCGCAAAGGCACTGTTGGTGGCAGCGGACTGGCTTGGGTTAACTGATTAACCACTTTGGCTTGGATACCGATTTGTTTTCTGAGACTATTGGCATCGAGCAAGACGATAAAGGCCAGGGTAATCGCTACGCCAAAGGCTGGATGCTGGATACCTTCTTTAAGTGCTACGAGCGCGACCATGCTGGAGACGATAGCGCTATGGTTGCTTGGTAGTCCACCGTAGCCGATTAATCCAAAAGCAAGCTGTCTGGCTTTAATGCTATTGATGACAAACTTTAGGCTGCCCGCACTTAACCATGCTAGAAAAGGAGTCATCAAATAGGAGTAGTCCATAGCCGTTAGCCTCCCGAAAGGGCCCAGATACATGTGGCCACCCAGCCAGCAACCGTAAGTAGCAGCGGCCAGTCCGCTAGCAGAGCATCGGTCGGGGATTCACCGCCGTCGAGTACGTCAACGACATACCAATATCTAAAGAGCCCAAAAAGCACTAGCGGGACAGTGATGACGAGGCTGGGGTGGCTCGACATAACAAACATACTGTAAAAAATAACCGCGCAGGTGGCTGACATTTCGGCATAACGGTCAACGAGAGCTTTTGAATATTGCTTTAGTACTTGTCGGCCTTCGGTTCCGCTTTGGCTTAATTCTTGACCCCGCTTAACGGCAGCTAAATATAGTGCGAGGCACAGCGTTGTGACAAACATCCATCCTGAAACAGGAACTGAGAGCGCTACCGCGCCGGCGAGTACGCGTAAAACGAAGCCGATCGCGATTGTGAAAATATCAACGACAGGTCGATGTTTTAAAACAAATGTATAAGCAATATTTAGTGCCAGATATCCTAGGATCACCACAATGACTTGGGGACTTATAAACCAACTTGCACATAGCACTGCATAGAGCAGTACTAACAACACGAGTGCGGCAACTACAGAGACGGATCCGGAGGCAAGGGGTCGCGTGAGGGATTTGCTCGGATGCTTTCGGTCACGCTCAATATCCTTGATGTCATTAACGATATAGGTGGCGGACGAGGCGATACAGAACAACAGCGCTGCAAGCAAGGCCTGCAAACGTGAGTCCGAATGCATGAATTCGCCTGTAAAAATCAAGGGTGCTAAAACAAAGCCGTTTTTGATCCACTGTTTAGGCCGAATAAGCCGAATGAGTCCAAGCGCTTGGGTGCGAATCGATCGTTGCGTTGCAGTATCATGCATGAAAAATAGCACCTAAGCGACTTGTGGCGTTGCACAACAGGCAAATATTGGCCTTTAAGGCGGGCTGAGCATCGATGAATCACATCAAAGATCCTATGATTTTCGCATTAAACCTAGGCCCTGCAAACCTTGGGTACTTAAAATTTGCAGTTTTCTGCAATAGGCTAGGGGAGATGATATGAGGACGCAGGTTTCCTGGGGGCGCCTAAGTGACCTGCCGCACGACGTAATCCCGTTATCGAGGCCCCAAGAGCTCAAGTCTATTTTGAAGACTACGTCTCCGGGAGTCGCCCGAGGCAATGGTCGCAGCTACGGAGATGCCTGTTTGAATCCCGATGGTGTACTGTGGACAACAGTGGGGTTGGACCATCTCATCGCTTTTGATCAACAAACCGGATTATTGACCTGTGAGTCCGGTGTGCTATTGCGTGACATACAGGCACTGGTCGTGCCACGAGGTTGGATGTTACCCGTCACGCCAGGCACTCAGATGATCACCGTCGGGGGCGCTATTGCAAACGACGTTCACGGTAAGAATCACCATGGATATGGCTGTTTTGGTGATCATGTCCAGCAGATCAACTTGTTGAGAACAGACGGCGAAGAGATTGTCTGTGGGCCGAATCAACGTACAGATTGGTTCGCGGCGACACTCGGGGGAGTGGGGCTGACTGGCGTCATTACGCAAGCAACGATTCAGCTCAGGAGGATTCCTGGAAGTTGGCTAGAAACCGAAACAATTGCGTATCAAACGCTTGGTGAGTTTTTTTCCCTGTCGGACCAGTCAGAAAGTTCTTGGGAGCATTCAGTCTCATGGGTCGATTGTGTCGCCGGTGGTGGTAGTCGCGGACTATTTATGCGGGGAAACTTTGTTGAAGATGAAGGCCGGAAGCCTCCGTTGCTAAAAACTAAGCGTATGCCGTTTGTACCGCCAATCTCGTTAGTGAATCAATTGACCTTACGCCCATTCAATGAAGCGTACTTTTGGCTAAATAAGCGCAAGCAAGGGATTCAGCGCACCCACTACCAACCATTTTTCTATCCACTCGATGGACTGCTTGAATGGAATCGGATGTATGGGCCAAAAGGCTTTTATCAATACCAAAGCGTAGTACCCCGCGAGGCGGGTGAGGCCTCGACTGCAGCGATGCTGTCTGAGATCAAACGATCGAACCAAGGATCATTTCTGGCTGTCTTAAAGACCTTTGGTGATAGAGAGGCCCTTGGCATGCTTAGCTTTGCCAAACCCGGAGTCACACTCGCACTAGACTTTCCGAATAAAGGTGCGGAGACGCTAGCGTTATTTGACCGGTTGGATTCAATCGTTCGTGAGGCGAAGGGGCGGATTTATCTTGCGAAGGACGCGCGTATGCCACGAGATATATTTGAGTCGGGCTATCCGCGTTTATCGGAGTTTAGAAAATATCGCGATCCAGGAATTAGCTCCGCGATGTCGCGTCGGCTAATTGATTAAAAATAGGGGTGTCTGTTGATTAAAAGAATTGTGATTGTTGGGGCAACTTCCTCCATAGCCACGCATTGCGCGAGGTTGTGGACTCAAGGACACTTGATTGATTTGACCTTAATTGGCCGAGATCGAGAACGATTGGAGCGGCTACAGACTGATCTATATGCGCGTGCATTAACTGATTCAAAGATTCAAATCGTTGTCACGGATTTGATGGATGCGGATGCGATACAGTCGACGACCGACCGACTTGCTGAGGAGGGGAATATTGATGTCGTACTTATCGCGCACGGCTCACTAGGTGATCAAACGGAATGTCAAAGTGATCTTAAGAAAAATAAGTATGAATTGGAGGTAAACGCGATCTCTCCTGTACTGTATGCAGAAGCGTTTGCTCAGCACATGTGTCGTTTGAATCATGGAACCTTAGCAGTCATTGGCTCAGTCGCCGGCGATCGCGGCCGTCGCTCAAACTACATTTACGGTGCAGCAAAGGGGATGGTGACTCGGTACGTTCAAGGGTTACAACACCGTTTCGCCGGGATATCTGGCAACAGGGTTAAAGTGGTCTTGATTAAGCCCGGCCCAACCGACACACCCATGACAGCTCAATTCAAGGCAAAGGGAATGAAGCTTTCGTCAGTTGAGGAAGTGTCTGCTGGAATTGTTGCTGGAATCGACGGGGGTAAGAGCGTCGTATATGTACCGGGCAAATGGCGCTTGATCATGACAATCATTCAACACATACCCGCCTTCGTGTTCAATAAGTTAAACATTTAGATCGAGCAAAGGACTGACTTGATGCGAGGGTTTGAGCCTAAAAACGATAGAACATGTTTGTCACGGCGCATGTGCAGATTTGTTCTTATAGCTGGCATTGTGATCGGATCTATTTTTCTATCAGCCTACTTCTTTGCGAGACCGTGCACAGTCGGCATTAGTTGCTAGCGCGGCCTCTTTTTGAGAGCAGCTATGCTCATGCGCGCTCGATCCTCAATTGTATCGAGCTTAATTTTCGTGCTCAGCCATGCAAGACCAAGGGCAACGCATAGAGATAAGACCTTGATCCAAAGCGGGAAATAAGTACTTTCCCCCACAAGATGGCGAAGATATTGAATGCCAATAATAAGTAAGGGGAAAACAAATATGATTTTGGCTGCGTCAGTGAGGTGCGGTACTGTACGCAGTTTCGGCACTGTAAATGCCAATAAGACAATGGCACTAAAACTTACTAGCACGTAGTCTAAAAAGCGCACGCCTAGCAGACGGGTATGAATGAGTGGCAGTTCATTAATGAAAAAGCCTTTATTGGTCGCTAGTCCGATAAAAAAAAGCCATGCAGCGATGATTGGAAATCCTAGGCCAATGCGCAGTGCATGGGCATCAAAGAATCGTATGGCACGTGTAGCGTACGCACCAACTCGATTCAAAACAAGGTCAATTCTTGCGGTAGCTAAGTCAATACACGCTGCCAACATAAAAACGTACGCGCTCGAAATGACGACTGCAAATACCCGAAGACCATCTACTGTGAAGAAATGCGCTGTATATGCAAGGCCTAGCGCCATAAATAGGGCGACTACAAAGAGCGTTTTTCTTTGTAAGGCAAAGTAACCAGCAATCGCTAAATAACTCATTAAAAATAGTAGCCCTGGCGTCAACCAAAATTCCCAAGGTGACTGGTTGTAATGATTGATAAAGAGAGTCAATCCTCCGTCTAAGACGACGTCGGCTCGCGATATCAGTTTGTATTCGAATACATAGAACCAAAGGCTAAGTAAAACTCGGCTGGAAATCAGTCCTAGCGCGATAAATTTTAGTGATTGAATGCGTAACGCTCGAGCGCTTGTGGGTGAACAGGACCAAAGTAAGGCTAGTGCACTGAGAGCAAATACGCTCATCGAGAAGTGAGATAGCCCTGCTAAAAGTGAACCCAAATATATGCCCAATGCACGGCGTTGCAGGGCGGTGAACGATAGAAATGCGATGGTTAACGGGTCAGGAAATCCCAGTCGATAATGCGACAGGTACGTAAAACTAATCCCAAAGATTAAAACAAATAGAAAAGCCTTTGCCGTACTGTTAAAAAAACGATGGGTAAGAATTGCAAGAAAGGGTAATAGAGAAATCGTTAGTAATCCGCACAAAAATCGATAGCTTTGAGAGGATACGCTCGCGCCAAGAATTTTTGCGGACAGTGGTAGCAGAATAGATTCTGCAATATAGGTGGTAGTCGGGTGAGCAATATTTTTTGAAAAAACGGCATACCACTCAATGTTCTTATCACTGACATCGAAGGCGCTTGATAAAGCCGGGTTAAGAAAAAAAAGATAACTTCCAAATACAAAGCTAAAAAGAACTAATGCAATATAGGGCCAGCGATTTTCATTATTATGCATGGCAGTTCGCTTATTACTGAAGTTCGTGACGCATCAACATTGCCTCAAGCTGGTCAATGCACACTTCTTTTGAGAAATGTTTTTTCGCATACGTTAATCCCGACTGACCTAACTGCTCAAAGTTATGGCCATTTTCTATCAGCTTCGCAAGGGCGTCAGCGCAAGCATCCCAATCGCCAGAGTATGCCGAGACACCACACTGCGCATCAAGAATGAGCGCGTGGCCATCACTTGCATGGTGCAAAAACGCGACGATCGGTAAACCCGCAGCCATGTGGCCCATGATTTTTCCGGGCACGACAGGCGTTTGGTTAGCGGGACTTAGGCAGACTAAGCCAATGCTGGATGCCTTTAATAAATCAGGGTACGTATCTCTAGAAATGAAACCCTCAAATCGTACATTTGGTAGTTTCTTATCTTTGGCTATTTGTATCAGACGACTCTTTTCTTTCCCATCGCCAACAAGCAAAAAGAGTAAATCTGGTTGGTCACGCATACGATCTGCAACACCCAATACCAGCTCTAGATACTGGGAGGGACCCATCACGCCAGCAAAAACAGCAACGTATTTTTGTGTGATGCCCCATTCTTTTTTGTAGTCGATCTTCGGCTCGTTTTTTGTATGGTGACCGATATCAACCCAGTTATGCAAGATTTGCAGTTTTGGCTCGATTGAAGGGTTTTGCGCCAGTAGCATTTTTCGGTTGCCCTCCGAATGCACAGTCACAATGTCAGCGGTGCGATAGGCAAGGCGTTCTAGTAACCGAAAAAATTGAATTTGTAGTTTGTTTTTTAAAATGCCCAGATCGATGGCAT
>JACCED011070444.1_pt1 | contig 14677 bp, 13 predicted proteins | sample 7455021 | NCBI WGS metagenome assembly JACCED01 (sample SAMN15323456, study PRJNA562643) | freshwater metagenome | isolation source: river surface water | place: USA:Blue River Watershed | collected 2017-08-19 | reverse complement strand
AGGATATTGCTGGTCAATTAGCAACTGGCTCCCAACAAATCTTTGGCGTGATGGTGGAGAGTCATTTATGTGCAGGCGCACAGAAATTCACCCCAGGTAAAGATGACCCGCATGCATTGAAATACGCCACAAGTATCACTGATGCATGTATCGGTTGGGATGACTCACTAGATGTTTTAGAAATTTTGGCTAATGGCGTTAAACAACGTCGCAGCAAAAAATAAAAAATATCTTGAAGTAATAGAAAGCAACAGAAGTAAAAAAGACCCCTTATTTGGGGTCTTTTTGATGGTGCCACAGAGTATCTGAACCGCCAGCTTCCTTATTCAGAACTCTCGCCAAAACAAAGAGTAAATCTGATAGACGGTTAACGTATTGTCGAGGTGAATCATGAATAGCTTCATGACGACCTAATTTCACAATAGAGCGCTCCGCACGACGGCAAACTGTACGGCACACATGAGCCTGGGCAGCGGCGCGAGTACCCCCCGGCAAGATAAATTCTTCTAAACGCGGCAAAGTTGCGTTGTACTTAGCTAACCAGGTATCTAATTGAAGAACCTGTTCCTCTTTTAATAATGTGTAATTGGGGATACATAACTCACCACCCAAATCAAACAAGTCATGCTGAACCTGCGAAAAAAGCGCTTTAAGTTCTTGTGCAACGCTGGCTGGAATATCTTCAGTAATCAACACCCCAATTTCAGAATTGAGCTCATCCACATCCCCCATAGCGCAGATACGCAGATGGTCTTTATCCACACGTTGCCCATCACCCAAACCAGTGGTGCCAGCATCGCCTGTACGAGTTGCAATTTGAGTCAATCTATTAGCCATACACCTGATTATATGGAAATGGCTAGAATAGAGTAAAACCACGAAAAATGAGACAAATGGACACGATCTTAGACACCCCCCAAGAAGACATACTTCGCCGGCAACAAGAATTGGTCAAAGCCCTCCGCCCTATTCTTCCTGAACACGCTTTACTATGGGAACCAGAAGACACAATTCCCTATGAATGTGACGGTCTAGCGGCTTATCGCCAAATGCCCCTTGCAGTGGCGCTCCCAGAAACTGAAGAACAAGCGGTGGGTGTTATAAAGGTTTGCCAAAACCTTCAAATACCTATCGTTCCACGAGGATCAGGTACTGGTTTATCTGGTGGAGCGATGCCAATTGCTCAGGGTTTAGTTCTATCTTTGGCTAAATTTAAGAAAATTATCAAAGTAGATCCCATTGCAAGAACTGCTGTTGTTCAACCAGGAGTTCGCAACTTAGCCATCTCCGAAGCTGTTGCTCAACATGGCCTTTATTACGCACCCGACCCCTCTTCACAGATTGCTTGTTCTATTGGCGGTAATGTGAGCGAAAACTCTGGCGGGGTTCATTGCCTTAAATATGGTTTAACACTCCATAACATTCTCAAAGTAAGGGCTATTTTGATGAGTGGAGAGATTGTTGAATTTGGTAGCTTGGCGCCCGATGCACCAGGGCTTGATTTGCTATCTATTTTGGTGGGTAGCGAAGGCATGCTAGCGGTGATTACTGAAGTGACCGTTAAGCTCGTACCTAAACCACAACTAGCTCAAGTCATCATGGCAAGTTTTGATGATGTGGGTAAAGGTGGCAATGCAGTTGCCGCCATTATTGCGGCGGGCATTATTCCAGCAGGCTTAGAGATGATGGATAAAGCTGCCACAAGAGCAGTTGAAGAATTTGTTCACGCCGGTTATGACATCAATGCTGAAGCTATTCTGCTATGTGAATCAGATGGCACACCGGAGGAAGTGGCAGAAGAAATTGAACGCATGACTCAAGTTCTTAACCAATGTGGCGCCATCAGAATCCAGGTTTCTCAAAACGAATCTGAGAGACTTAAATTTTGGAGCGGTCGTAAAAACGCATTCCCTGCTGCAGGACGTATTTCACCTGACTACTACTGCATGGATGGCACGATCCCAAGACAACATATCGCCACTCTATTAAAACGTATTCAGGAGATGGAAAAGAAATACCAGCTTCGTTGCATGAATGTGTTCCATGCAGGAGATGGCAATATGCACCCACTCATTTTATTTAATGGCGCCGACGAAGACGAGTGGCATCGCGCCGAAGAATTCGGTAGTGACATCCTTGAAACCTGTGTTGAACTAGGTGGCACGATCACTGGAGAACACGGTGTAGGTATTGAAAAGATCAACTCCATGTGCGTTCAATTTGGCGAACTTGAACGTGAATTATTTTGGGGAGTGAAAGCCTCATTTGATCCACAAAAACTTCTCAACCCAGATAAAGCAATTCCTACCCTACATCGTTGCGCTGAATATGGTCGCATGAGAGTGAGTGGCGGCGTTCTACCTCACCCAGAATTGGAGCGTTTCTAATGAGCCTCTCAACGATTAAAGATTTTCAAGAACGTATTCTTCAAGCTTCTAAGCAAAAAGAAATTTTACGTAACACTGGCTCAGGCTCAAAAGATTGGTACGGCAACCACCTCAAAGGTGAACCTTTATCAACGAAAGCTTATAGTGGGATCCTGAACTACCAACCTGATGAGTTAGTCATCACGGTTAAAGCAGGCACCCCACTTCAAGAAGTAGAGGCTGCGCTTGCAGAAAAAGGGCAACAGTTTGCCTTTGAACCCCCTCACTTTGGTTCCGCCACTATCGGTGGCATGGTAGCTTCAGGTTTGGCAGGTCCAGGCAGAGTCAGTGTGGGTGGATTAAGAGACTTTGTACTTGGCGCCAAAATAATGGATGGTCAAGGTCAAGCCATGGACTTTGGTGGCACTGTGATGAAAAACGTCGCGGGCTATGATGTGGCTCGATTAATGCCAAGCTCTATGGGGACTTTAGGATTACTTTTAGAAGTCTCTATCAAAGTACTCCCAAGAACTGCTGCAAGTGCCACTGTCAAAGCAGAGATGGAACAATCTGCAGCAATCCAACTTATGAATTTATTAGCCAGCCAACCCTGGCCACTCAATGCAAGCGCTTGGGTTGATGGTGTTGTCTATCTTCGCCTCAGCGGAGCTAAGGCAGCTGTGCAATCAGCCATTAGTTCTTTTGCCAAGAATCATCATATGCAAACCATCGATGAAGCTGAGGCAAGCCATTTTTGGCTAAGCCTTCGCGAGCAAACCCACCCATGGTTTCAAGCAGAGTCAGACCATGCTCTTTGGCGTCTTGCCCTGCCATCAACCACCGATGCACTCAAATCATCAGGTGACACATTGATTGAATGGCATGGTGGTCAGCGTTGGGTCAAAGGCTTTGAAAGCCCCGCTGAAATTAAAGAACTTAAATCTCTTGCGCAATCCCTAGGCGGTCACGCTAGCGTTTTCCGCTCTAAAAATAAAACAGAAGCCATGCTGAGCTCATTAAAAGATCACCCGCTCACAGCCCCGCTAGCGACGGTTGAAGAACGACTCAGAAAAACTTTTGATCCACAAGGTGTTTTTGCAACAGGAAGGTTGATCTAATATGCAAACAGAATTAGCCTCCCAATTTGTAGGCACTCCTGATGGAGAAATGGCGCAAAGCATTCTTAGTAAATGTGTTCATTGCGGTTTCTGCACAGCCACCTGCCCAACCTATCAATTACTAGGGGATGAACTTGACGGGCCCCGTGGTCGTATTTATCTCATTAAACAAATTGCTGAAGGAAAACCCGCCACTGAGAAAACACGTCAGCACTTAGATCGCTGTTTAACTTGCCGCAATTGCGAAAGCACTTGCCCAAGCGGGGTTGATTACGGTCACTTAATTGACATTGGTCGTAAGTGGGCTGAAGAGCAAACTCCAGCCCGACCAGTGTCTGAGAGATGGCTACGCCAAGCTTTAGCTAAAGGTTTGACCAATAAAACTCTATTTAATACAGGCATGCGTTTAGGTCGTCTATTAAGACCTCTGATGCCCAGCGTTATTAAACAAAAAATACCTCTTGGCAAAGCGCCAGGCATTAGACCTTTACAAGGTCAACATATGCAAAAAATGTTGATGTTAGAAGGTTGCGTTCAACCTGGCATGCTACCTAATATTAATCACGCCACTGTGCGAGTTTTTCATCGCTTAGGCGTTGATGTACTTTCTGCAGCGAAGGCTGGTTGTTGTGGCGCCCTTAAATACCACCTGAATGAACAGGATGCAGGTCTTAATGACATGCGTCGCAATATTGATGCGTGGTGGCCATACATCACTGGCGAGGCACCAGAATGCCAAGGACAAAAAGTATCTGCGTTGATTATGAATGCCTCAGGCTGCGGCGTTACTGTCAAGGAATATGGTCACCTCTTGCGTGATGACCCACAGTACGCAGAAAAAGCTCGTGTCGTGTCTAGTTTATGCAAAGACTTAGTAGAGATCCTGCCTAACTTTGTTGAGCAACTGAAACTACAAATGGGTTCAGCCAATCGTGCAGGAGTTGTCTATCACCCACCTTGCACCTTGCAACATGGTCAGAAAATCAAGAGCCAATTAGAAAACTTCCTTGGACAATTAGGGATTCAAACTAATTTGTGTGAAGACAGCCATCTATGCTGCGGCTCTGCTGGCACTTACTCGATTTTGCAAGCAGATCTATCTAAACAACTACAACAGCAAAAATTAAACAATTTGCAAAAAGCTGTTAAGAAGCATCAAGCCGGCAAAATTGTGTCAGCCAATATTGGCTGTATTACCCATTTACAAAATCAAGAAACCTCAGTCGAACACTGGATTGAGTTGATTGATGAAATATTGGAGCAAAATGGAGGGTATGACCTCCATCAAAACTAATCTTGAGTCCGTTTTAGAGCGCATCTCAACAGCTGCAAAAGCTGTTGGGCGCTCTAGCTCCGATATTCATTTGCTTGCCGTTTCCAAGACTTTCCCAGCCAGCGATGTTCGCTTGGCTTATGAAGCTGGTCAAAAAGCCTTTGGGGAAAATTATGTTCAAGAAGGCGTTAGCAAGATTTCTGAACTCCAAGATTTAAGAAGTCAGCTGGAATGGCACTTCATTGGCCCACTACAAAGTAACAAAACAAAAGATGTAGCTGAGAATTTTGATTGGGTTCACAGCATTGACCGACTCAAAATCGCACAACGACTCAATGACCAACGTCCCAGCAGTCTTCCCAACTTAAATGTATGCATCCAAGTCAACATTAGTGGTGAAGTTAGCAAAAGCGGCGTAGCGCCTTCAGAAGTCAAAGATCTATGTTTGTCTATTGCTCAGATGCCCAAGCTGCGCTTAAGGGGTTTGATGAGCATTCCGGAGCCTACAGATAATGAAGCTCAGCAAAGAGCTGATCACAAACAGTTATTTGATATTTTTCAAACAATCAAAAATGATCCAGAGCTTCAATTAGAAAACATCCAACTAGATACCCTCTCGATGGGCATGTCCTCAGATATGGCAGCTGCGATTGCAGAAGGTAGTACGATGGTGCGTATTGGTACAGCAATTTTTGGCAAAAGAACTTATTTATGAAATCTTTATCAAACTTAAAAATTAGTTTTATCGGCGGTGGCAATATGGCTAGCGCTCTTATTGGTGGGTTAATCGGCCAAGGCGCCAAGGCTTCAAATATTGCCGTAGCAGACCCTTACGAACCCACGCGCCAACAATTAGAAGCTAAGTTTCAAGTCACCACGGCTGCCAACATCCAAGGACTGAGCCAAGCGATTCAGAACTGTGATGTTTTAGTAATGGCAGTCAAACCTCAACAATTTAAAGAAGCTGCTACAGAACTAAAGCCTGTGCTGGAACAATCCACCAATAAACCTTTATGTTTAAGCGTAGCGGCTGGCATTCGAACAGAAGACATGGCGAGATGGTTAAATCATGCACGCCTCATTCGTGCGATGCCCAATACGCCAGCTCTCATTGGTCAAGGCATGACCGGCTTATTTGCTAGTTCAGCAGCTAGCGCAGAGGACCGAGACAACGCCCAAGCTATTTGCTCTGCAGTTGGTCAATTCACATGGGTAGATAACGAAAAGCAGATCGATGACATTACGGCTGTTTCTGGTAGTGGTCCTGCTTATGTTTTTGCATTTATTGAAGCACTTGAAAATGCGGCGATCGCACAAGGTTTAAAAGCTGATCAGGCACGCACGCTTGCGACTCAAACTGTTTTAGGTGCCGCTACTCTAGCGGCTCAATCTAGTGAAACCCCAGCCACTTTACGAGAGCGTGTCACCTCAAAAGGTGGTACAACTTACGCAGCCCTTCAAGTACTTGAAAAATTAAACTGGGCTGACATCATGCGTCAAGCTGTAGCAGCTGCAAGCGCCAGAGGTGCTGAAATGGGTCGTGAATTCGGCAAGTCTTAATTAAGAACAAGCAATGGCGATAAAAAATAAGGCGCCCAACCAATTGTTTTGTTTAAAGGCTTGGAAACACTTCGCTCTATCGCGTGTTTTGATCAATTGATAGTAATGAAATATCAAAGCCCCCGCCAAAACCCAAAATAACCAAAAGATGGGGCTAAAGTTCTGAGTCCATGCCACATAGGCAAAACCGAACATCAAAATGCCATAACAAATTAAGACGGCAAGAACCTCATGGCGTCCAAAGGTAATGGCAGAAGTTTTAATGCCTAGCTTGAGATCATCATTTCTATCGACCATCGCATAAGCCGTGTCATAAGCAATAGCCCAAGCAATATTAGCCAAGACTAAGATCCAAGCGTATGCAGGAATTTCATTCTGAACTGCCGCATAAGACATCGGAATACCCATAGAAAAGGCAATTCCTAAAATAGCTTGAGGGATTGAAAAGAATCGCTTGGTAAAGGGATAAATGATGGCGACTAATAGCGCAGGCACTGACAAGATCTTTGTAAAGGCATTCAACGGCAAGATCAACATAAATGCCAATATCGCCAAAACACCAGCAACCATGAGCGCTTCCCAGGAGGCGATTCTGCCAGCTGTTAAAGGACGGTCTTGGGTGCGTTCAACATGCTTATCAAAATCTCGATCAGCAAAATCATTGATCGCGCAACCTGCACTACGCATCAAAAATGTTCCAAGTAGAAAAATTAAAAAATAAGTAAATGATGGTTGCCGGTCACTGGCCAACCAAAGAGCCCATAAGGTAGGCCATAAGACTAAGAGCGTGCCAATGGGTTTATCGAATCTAATTAAATCTAAATAGTCTCTTAACTTACCAGACATCATAGGTATTCAACCCCTGGTAAGTCTGAGGATTTGATCGCATCTGCTAATGCATGCATAGCAGCCACTCGAGAGTAACTTTTACGCCAAGCCAATACGACTCGTCGCTTAGGTGTTGGCTCTGCAAATGGGATGTATCTAATCAAGCTGCCCACGCTCTCTTGGTGCGCAATTGAGCTCATTGGGAACACACTAATACCAATCCCACCTGCCACCATCTGACGAATCGTTTCTAAAGAAGTTCCCTCAAAGCCACTGGCATCATCACGCTGCACACGTTGCATATCTGGGCAAATGTCTAACACATGGTCTCTAAAGCAATGCCCCTGACCTAATAGCAAAGTCGTTTGCGATTGCAATTCAGCATGTTGAATCACTGACAGGCTTTGCCAAGGGTGCCCGGCAGGCACCGCTACCAACATGGCTTCATCGTACAAAGGAATGATATCTAAGCCTGCTTGAGGAAATGGGTCAGCCAAAATAGCCGCATCAATATCTCCCTGCTTTAATAACTCCAATAAACGAGATGTAAAGTTTTCCTGCAAATACAGTGGCATTTGCGGCATTAGCTCTCGGGTTCTAGCCACCAATTTAGGCAAGATATAAGGAGCAATGGTGTAAATGGTTCCTAATCTCACGGGGCCAGCTAAAGGATCCTTTCCATGCTGCGCCAAATGCTTAATGACTTGAGCTTCTTCTAAAACCTTTTGAGCTTGATGAATAATTTCTTGCCCTAGCGCTGTAATGTTTAACTCTGAACCAGAACGCTCAAAAATTTGTACATGAAGCTCATCTTCTAATTTTTTAATAGCCACTGACAAGGTCGGTTGAGAAACAAAGCAAGCTTCAGCAGCTCTGCCAAAGTGGCGCTCTCTAGCAACAGCCACGATATATCTAAGTTCAGTCAGTGTCATATTGCTAGGATATCAAGCTTTTAGAAAATCGGCACGATGCCCCAACCAGCGCTCTAAATGTTTTTTACTAACTTCTGGAAAATGAAGCATTAATTGAGAAGATAGCTCTTTGGTCTTTTCTATCAGATCATGTTCGTTTTGCAAATCTACAAAACGCAGCATGGCATCCCCTGACTGTCTCGAACCCAACAATTCACCAGGACCTCGTAAAGCTAAATCTTTTTCGGCAATCACAAAGCCGTCCTGCGTTTCTCTGAGCGTCTGAAGACGCTCTTTTGCAGCGAGTGACAATTGTGAACTATATAGAAGAATGCAAATGGATTGCGCTGAACCTCTACCCACACGACCACGAAGCTGATGCAATTGAGAATAACCAAAACGTTCAGCATGCTCTATGACCATGAGCGATGCATTAGGCACATCAACCCCCACTTCAATCACCGTTGTTGCCACCAAGACCTGAATATCTCCCGCAACAAATGCTTGCATCACCTGATTTTTCTCATCAGCCTTAAGGCGCCCATGTACTAAACCCACCTTGATATGCGGTAGGGCTTGCTGTAAAGCCTGAAAAGTATCGACTGCTGTTTGCAATTGAAGGGCTTCTGATTCTTCAATTAAAGGGCAGACCCAATACACCTGACGCCCTTTTTTAATTTCATCATCTAAACCAGCAACCACCTCATCACGTCGCTCATTTTTAATGAGCTTGGTCACTACTGGAGTTCTACCAGGCGGCAATTCATCAATAACCGAAACTTCTAAATCTGCGTAAAACGTCATCGCCAAAGTTCTTGGGATGGGTGTCGCCGACATCATCAACTGATGGCAATCCACTTGAACATCATCAATCTTTTGTTGAAGTTGCAAGCGTTGCTTGACCCCAAATCGATGTTGCTCATCAACTACAGCCAAACCTAAACGAGCAAACTCAACCCCCTCTTGAATGAGCGCATGGGTTCCAATGGCTAAAAGTCCACGCCCGCTTGCAATTAACTCTTGAGCTTCTCGTTTTTCTTTAGCCTTTAATGAGCCAGTTAACCAAACAGGTTCAATCCCAAGAGGTTTTAGCCAAACAGATAATTTTCTAAAATGTTGTTCTGCCAGAATTTCAGTTGGAGCCATGATGGCAGCTTGATAACCATGATCGATGCAATGCAAGGCAGCTAATGCAGCAATCACTGTTTTGCCACTACCCACATCACCTTGCAACAAACGATTCATGGGGTAAGTTCTAGCTAAGTCTTGCAATAACTCCTGCCAAACTCTCTTTTGTGCGCCCGTCAAATCAAACGGTAGATCTTGTAAAAAATTTTCTAAAGCACCGCCTTTTTTCGGGCTAGCAGTCATTTGTACTGCTCTGCGATTTAAGCGCTGCGCCCGAGCTTGCCCCAAAGAAATTTGCTGGGCTAATAATTCTTCAATCTGAATTCTTCGCCATGCCGGGTGGGTTCTATTTTGAATAGACTCCATATCATCACTACGACTCGGATGATGCAAAGTATGAATAGCATCCCACAAACTAGGTAAAGACAATCCTGGGTAACAATTCTTCAAGATATCTGGCGGAAGGATTTCTGAAAACTGTGCTTTTAAGTCCCCATCTTTAAACGCTTTATCAATTGCTTTACGAATACTTAATTGACTAACACCTGCAGTCGTTGAATAAACAGGCGTTAATGTGTTGGGCAAAGGAGCATCTGGCGCTACCGCTTTAACAACAGGGTGAACCATTTCAGGACCGTAATATCCTTCTCTCACATCACCACGAACTCGCAGATGCTGTCCGATCGCCATTTGTTTTTGTTGGCTAGGGTAAAAATTGAGCCAGCGCAAAAATAACTCATCACCAGCATCATCACGAATAACCACCAATAGCTGTCTTCGAGGGCGATACATCACCTCTTGGCGGATCACGTGACCTTGAACTTGTGCAGAAACCACGCCAAAACTATTAATCACCGAGCCAATCGTTGATAATTTAGTCTCATCTTCATACCGAATAGGTAGGTGTAATGCACAATCCAAAGAGGAGTGCAGCCCTAACTTTTCAAGAGGATTTGAACTAGATTGACGAACCATGTTTAGAATCTTACTGTTCCTACGGTATCTCGATGCGACTTTCTGACTTTAACTACCATTTGCCGCCTGAGCTGATTGCTCAGCACCCCTTGCCCAATAGAACCGCAAGTCGACTTCTAGAATTGGGCAAAGATGCTCATGGGCAATTACTACTTAACGATAAGCAATTTACTGACATTGTTGAGTTAATACAAGCCAATGACTTACTAGTCTTTAATGACACGAAAGTCATTCCTGCGCGCTTATTTGGTAAGAAAGAAAGTGGCGGGGCTGTTGAGGTGCTTTTGGAGAGGGTCACAGGCTCCGATACTGCGATTACTCAAATTCGAGCATCCAAATCCCCCAAACCAGGCACCCAATTACTCATGGGTGACGATCAAGAGCCATTTACCATTGAAGTATTAGGTAGATATCAAGACTCGCAGAGTCCTTTCTATGAAGTGCGCTTCTCAGGACCTTGCATTCCATTACTTGAGAAACATGGGCAACTACCTTTGCCTCCCTATATCACCCACACACCAGATGCAGAGGATCAAAAGCGTTACCAAACCGTTGTGGCTAAGAATCCTGGAGCTGTAGCAGCTCCTACAGCTGGTTTGCACTTTGATGAAAATATTCTTGAGACCCTTGCAAAAAAAGGGGTTCAGCACACCACTTTGACACTTCATGTAGGTGCAGGAACATTTAGCCCTGTTCGCACCGAAGACTTGTCACAACATCAAATGCATAGCGAGTGGTTCTCCATTCCAGCAAGCAGCAGAGAGTTAATTGAAAAAACCAAAGCAACTGGTGGTCGAATCATCGCTGTTGGCACAACCAGCTTAAGAGCTTTAGAGTCCGCAGCGGCGCTAGGGATTGAAGAAGGTGAAACTAAGTTATTCATTACTCCAGGCTACGAATTTAAAGTAGTGGATTCTTTAATTACTAACTTTCACCTACCCTGCTCTACACTACTCATGTTAGTCAGTGCTTTTGCTGGATATGAAAACATTCGCCAAGCATATGACCATGCCATCCAACAACACTATCGCTTCTTTAGTTATGGCGATGCTATGTTTTTAAATCGCTTATGAAACCTTTAAGTTTTGAACTGATTAAAAAAGATTCACGCACTCATGCAAGACGTGGGCGGGTGAATTTGCCTCACGGTTCTGTTGAAACTCCGATCTTTATGCCCGTGGGCACCTACGGCACCGTGAAAGGCATGACCCCAAGGGACTTAGAGGAAGCTCAAGCACAGATCATTTTGGGCAACACCTTTCATCTATGGCTAAGACCTGGTTTGGACGTTATTTCTAAGCACCAAGGCCTACATGACTTCATGGGATGGAAAAAACCCATCTTGACTGACTCTGGTGGCTTTCAGGTTTTTAGTCTAGGTGCTTTAAGAAAGATTACTGAAGAAGGTGTTGCTTTTGCTTCTCCAGTGAATGGCGATAAATTATTTATGTCACCTGAAGTCTCTATGGAGATTCAAGCGACACTCAATAGTGATATTGCGATGCAATTTGATGAATGCACGCCTTATGAAACGAATGGCATTCGAACTGATGAAAAAACGGTTCGCGCCTCACTCGAACTTTCTTTGCGCTGGGGTGAACGCTCTATCAAACGATTTAGAGAACTTGAAACTGGCAATGCTCTTTTTGGCATTGTTCAAGGCGGCATGTTTGAGCACTTAAGAGAAGTATCTCTAGCCGGCGTTAGAGAACAAGGATTTGACGGCATTGCGATTGGCGGACTCTCTGTTGGAGAGCCTAAACCAGAGTTTGAGCGCATTTTGGCGCATATCGCTCCACAACTCCCCCCTGAAAAACCTCACTACCTGATGGGTGTAGGTACGCCAGAGGACTTAGTGTTGGGTGTTAGCCAAGGTATCGATATGTTTGACTGCGTGATGCCCACTCGTAACGCTCGCAATGGATGGTTATTTACTCGATTTGGTGACTTAAAACTCAGAAATGCGGCGTTTAAGGAGGACACACGACCTCTAGATCCCACTTGCCAGTGCTACACCTGCAGAAACTTCTCGAGAGCTTATTTACATCATTTACAAAAAGCCAATGAAATCCTAGGTTCCCAGCTCAACACCATTCATAACATTCACTATTACCTGAATTTAATGGCTGAAATCAGAGATGCTCTGGATCAAGACCAATTCCCTGAATTTATTAAGGATTTCCATGAAAAACGCCAAATTGGCGTGATTGAAGCAACAGGGTAAAATCCTCCTTTCTACTTGGAGGAAAAAGAATGTTAATTAGTAACGCTTACGCACAAGCTGCCGGCGCTAGCGCCGAAGGTGGCGGCATCATGGGCTTTTTGCCTTTAATTTTGATGTTTGTGGTTTTGTATTTCGTCATGATTCGCCCACAAATGAAGCGTCAAAAAGAAGTTAAAAACATGCTTGAAGCTCTCGCTGTTGGTGATGAAGTGGTCACTGCTGGCGGTTTAATGGGCAAAGTGACTCAGTTGAAAGACCAGTATGTCACCGTTGAATTAGTTCCTGGCACTGAAGTCAAAATGCAAAAAGTTGCAGTTACTGCAGTTTTGCCAAAAGGCACCATTAAAGCTATCTAATAAGGCTTAGCATGAACCGTTACCCGCTGTGGAAGTACCTTGTTATCGTAGTTGCTCTTCTTATTGGGGGCATTTACACCATCCCTAACTTTTTTGGGGAGGCTCCAGCTGTACAAGTCTCAGCGGGTAAAGCAACGGTCAAAATTGATTTAGCAACACAAGAACGAGTGAGTCAATTACTCACTCAATCGAACATCGATGCTAAAGGCATTCAGTTTGAGCGTGCTGGCAATAATGGCACGATCAAAATTAGAGTGGCTAATACAGACACTCAACTCAAAGCAAAAGATGTTTTACAAAAAGCTTTAAACCCTGACAGTAACGACCCTAGTTATGTGGTGGCTTTAAACCTGATCTCCAATACACCAGCATGGTTGCACTCAGTAGGTGCGATGCCGATGTACTTAGGTCTTGATTTACGCGGAGGAGTGCACTTCTTACTCCAAGTGGATATGCGTGGCGCTTTACAAAAGAAATTAGAAAGCCTCACAACTGATACACGCACCCAATTACGCGAAAAATCTCTTCGTCACAATGGTATTGAGCGCCAAAACGATCAGATTACAGTACGCTTCCCTAACCAAGATGATGCAACTGCCGCAAGACTATTACTCAACAAAAATTTGCCAGACTTAGATTTCAATGTTGAAAAATCTTCCGACGGCTTTAAGTTAGTGGGCAAATTCAAAGAAAGCGCTCTTAAAGAAGTTCAAGAGAATGCTGTTAAACAAAATATCACGACGCTTCATAACCGTGTGAACGAGTTAGGTGTTGCAGAACCAGTGATTCAGCAACAAGGACAAGATCGCATCATCGTTCAACTCCCCGGCGTTCAAGATACAGCCCGCGCTAAAGATATTATTGGTCGTACAGCAACTCTTGAATCACGCTTAGCTGATCCAGTAAAGACCTATCTTTTGTCTGGTGAAGTTCCTCCTCCAGGAGCAGATGTTTTTAGAACTGGTGATGGTCGCCAAGTAGTGTTTAAGCGTTCAGTTATTTTTAGTGGTGATCGCATCACTAGCGCCTCCGCAGGCTTTGACTCTAACCAACGACCTGCAGTGAATATCACCCTTGATTCAGCTGGTGGTCGCGTAATGCAAGAAGTTACGCGCGAAAATATTGGCAAGCCCATGGGTATGATTTTGTTTGAAAAGGGTCGCGGTGAAGTACTCACTGTAGCGACCATTCAAAGCGAATTCGGATCTAAATTCCAAATCACAGGACAAGCTAGCACTGAAAGCGCTAACGATTTAGCACTCTTATTAAGAGCTGGTTCATTAGCAGCTCCCATGGAAATTATTGAAGAGCGCACGATTGGCCCAAGCCTTGGCGCAGACAACATTGCTAAAGGTTTCAATTCTGTTATTTACGGCTTTTGCGCAATCGCTATCTTCATGATGGCTTATTACCTATTATTTGGTTTCTTCTCCGTGATCGCTCTAGCAGTGAACTTATTCTTGTTAGTTGCGATCCTATCCATGCTTCAAGCCACTTTGACCCTGCCAGGTATCGCAGCGATGGCATTGGCACTGGGTATGGCGATTGACTCGAACGTTTTGATTAATGAGCGTATTCGTGAGGAACTACGAGCAGGCGCCACACCACAAGCGGCTATTGCAGCAGGTTTTGAGCGTGCATGGGGAACGATTCTTGACTCAAACATCACAACCTTGATTGCTGGCGTTGCGCTTCTTGCTTTTGGCTCTGGTCCTGTTAGAGGCTTTGCTGTTGTTCATAGCTTAGGCATTTTGACTTCCATGTTCTCTGCTGTGTTCTTTGCTAGAGGGGTTGCTAACCTTTGGTATGGCCGTCAGAAGAAGTTACAAAAAATATCGATTGGCCAAGTTTGGCGCCCAACTGAATAAAAGGATTCAAGACCATGGAATTTTTCCGCATCCGTCGTGACATTCCCTTTATGCGCCACGCTTTGGCGTT
>JACCED011213654.1_pt1 | contig 14679 bp, 15 predicted proteins | sample 7455021 | NCBI WGS metagenome assembly JACCED01 (sample SAMN15323456, study PRJNA562643) | freshwater metagenome | isolation source: river surface water | place: USA:Blue River Watershed | collected 2017-08-19 | reverse complement strand
GTGGATACTTGCCATAAAGTGAGAAAATAAGTGAGAAAATCCAACCCCGTCCACAGCCGTTTGTCAATGTAAGCCTCCTCTGTGGAGGCTGATAAACAAGCGTCGGAATCGAAATGAGGGTTCGATTCCCTCTACCCGCTCCACTTCACCGCAACACTTGCGCCTGAATGCACTTGCAGCCCACCACCCGATTCCGAAGCCTTCAAATCGGCGGTAGTCATAAAGAAAGTCATAAACGGTGCAGCGATGTTCACGGGGTCTACGCCAAAGTTTGGGGAGGGTTGGGTTGCTGGTTGAGGTTTGATTGGGGTGGTTGATTCTGGGGGGGGGAACGGAGTGATTAACCGCAGGAAGCGATGACTCGGAGGCGGTAGTTTTGAAAGTTTCGGAAGCCGTAAGCGCGCCTTTGGATGAGTTTCATTTTCCGATGGAAGCCCTCGGTGATGCCGTTGTTTTTAGTGAAGCGCCGCATGGCGGCGATCTCACATCTCCAACTCTGGAGAAAGGGTCGCGGGCTGGACAACGTGTTCATCGAGAGGTTATGGCGGAGTGAGTCATGCGTCGGGCGCCCAGCTCGGGATGCTCCAATTACAGCTCGTCTATCCTTCGAATCATCCTCTGTTCCTCCTATGAAAAACAGGGGGCCTCGGCCGGCTTTTCCTCCCGAATCCGGTTTCGATTCACGGCCAATCACTCGCACTGACGACGCACACTGAGCCGGGGATGGGTGCTCTCCACCATGGCTTTCCTCATGGATCGATCCCCAGCTCCTTGCACTTTTTTGACAGCCAGTCGACCTCCGCGACGACTTGACCGATTTTGCGTGCCAGTCGCTCCTCCCGAATCTGGGCGGCCTGCTCCTGGCTGTGGTGCCCACGGCCCTGCTCAAACACCTCGCAAGCCCCCTCAATCATCTTGCTCTTCCATTGGTTCACCTGCGTGGGGTGCACCTCGTTTTCCGCTGCAATCTGCTGAACCGTCTCGTGGCGCTTGACCGCCTCCAAGGCTATTCGTGCCTTGAACTCTGCGCTGTGGATTCGTGTCTTGTTTTTCATGTCTCTGTTTGGGGGTTCCCGCCCAGAGCACACTCCTTTTCCTGACGATCCCACTGGCTCCGTTTCCCCGCGCCACCTCTCTCAACTCGCCAGCGGGTTCCACACCCGCCGGAAACCGAGTCCGGTAAAATCTTTCGTGTTTGCAGTGGCGAATTCCGTCACTCCCTGAGAAAGGAGGCTCAGGGCCGTGCGCACGTCGTACAAGCGACGGAAAGCGAAGCCTTCTTTGCTGGCCTCCTGCCACAGCTTCTCGTGCATCGGCAAGCTCTCCGTCGGAAATCCAATCAACCGCCACTGGGGATGTCGACGGTACACCCGCACAACAGCAGCAGCATCTGAGGCTCCGAGTGGCTGCTTCAAAACGGCTGGGTTCCGCAGCAACCCGTAAAACTCCGCCAAGATGAACTCCGAAATCGCGACTTCCTCCATCGCCCGCATCGACTGCAGCCAAGCGTAGGCTGAGGCGTGTTGGGGCGAGTCCGCATTGAAGCCATGCCACAAAATGTTGGTGTCAATCGAGAGCATAGCATCAGGAAAGTGAGGCCACCGTGGAGGTCATCTGAGCCTGCGCCTTGAGTTCGTCGTCGCTCAAACCGCGCCAACCGAGACTCCTTGGGGTTGGCAGTTGCCAGTCAGGATCAGCCTCTGGGGCATACACACTCAAGGTGTACTCAATGCCCCGTCTGGCCAACTCCGCTAGGGAGATCTCTCTCGCCGCACATAGTTTCTTAGCGCGTGCAAACAGCTCGTCCGGTAGTTGGATTTGAGTTCTTACCATGACAACACTATGATGGCATTTTGATCTGGAGTCAAAACGCCGGCACCTCTTCCCCGGCCGCCGGCTTGGCTGGGTTTACGATTTTCCCGCAGTTGGACATTCGTTTTCGCCTCGTGAAGCAAGAACGCAACGTGTCATCGGGGCAACCGAAGGGCTCCACGATTAACTCCTCCTACGATTCGCGCGGACATCGGACGTTTGAAAATACAGCACGCTGATGCCATCCCCTGCCCTCGCTGACGGTTTCACCGGCCAATCCGGCTAGATTTCAAGATCCGAGTCAGAACGACCGCGCATTGCTCGGTCTTGGGTAGGCTCAGCCCTTGAGCCTCAATTCAAGCAGCTTGCGGTGCTTGGTGACTCGGCCGCTGACTCGCTTCCGCCAGCAACGAAAGCTGCTGGGTTTTAACTCACGGCGCATAATGTCGATGACTTGGCTCTCGACCAATCCCGTGCGCTCTTTGATCTCTTCAAAGCTGGTGCGGTCTTCCCAGGCGAGTCGGACGATGTGGGAGGCTTGTTCGCTGGTGAGGGTGGTCTTCATGAATGCGTGACGATGGAGTCAATCTGACTTCTGAGACGGGCGGCGTCGTCGATGTGATCGACGTACCTTGTTGGAATCGCTGAAAGGCCGACGGCGCCTCCAACGAGGGCCCCGATGACGGCTCCGCGATGGCAATTGTCGCCACCGACGTTGGTGTTGGAAATAGCGGCGTTTTCAAAATCGTCGGCACACTTCCAAGCAAGATAAAGAGAAGCTGGAAAGGCTTCGTCAATGTAACAGGCGGGGCTGACGCGTCTGCCAATGACGACTTCATCGGGATCTTTCGACCACTCCAGTGCTTTGCGTTTGGAAAACCAGTCGCTGCCGTTGATGAGGATGGCCTCTCGTAAGGGCACGTCACGGATGAGGTCGCAAAGGATTCGGGTCATGGCATCGGCTGCATTGAGAACTTCAACGGAGCGATGGGTCAGACTGATGTGTTGGCGCACTGCTTCTCGGGTGGCGCTGAGGTCGCCGCCAAAATAGGCGCCGAGCACGCCGACATGGGCCAGGCCACCGATGTGGATGTCAGAACCTGCGCATTTGCGTGGAACGGTGCCACGGGCATAGGCGGAGAAGAATTTACGATGACACTCTTCGACATAGGTGTCGCGGTGTTTCCCCGGCGTGAGCATGAAGTCGATGTACCGTGTGAGGTAGTCGTCAGCATCGTAATCGCCGCAGGCGGCCAGAGAGTCCATTAGGACCTTGGCAAGCTGCAGATTCAGGGTGTTTTCTCCTGCGCGCAGGAACTGATGGTAGTGAATGCCACGCTGTCCCCAGAAGCGGGCCTGATCATGCAGGATGTCCCCTTTTTCGTTGAGCGCGGTGTATTCCGAGCGCCAGAGGATGCTGCCGGTATGAGGTGACTTGGGCGGCAAATAGTCCCGAATGATCCCATATTCCTGATGCAACGCAGAGCGGTCGTAATACCAATGCGCGGGCATGGCTAGGGCGTCTCCAATGAAGCTGCCGAGGGCGATTCCTGTGAGCCTGTCCTGTTTGGTCTCCATAAGGATCAATGTGTCAGTGCGGATAGCGTTTGCGCGGCCTTGGCGCCCCAATGACTGAGTTTTAGTTCACGAATGCTTAGCCCGCGATTGATCGCTGGCCTGCCCAGATTCCAACGCTGGTCGTGCGGCTTGAAAGGGCGACACGCTCGCTCCCCGAGGTCCGTGGGCCAGATCACACCGTTTACGTTTTTGACGTCACGAAAAGTCACGTCGACCTCGGCTCCGCGGGTGCTTTCCCGACCCTTGAGAGTCAGGCGAACTCGGCGCAACAGAGGGCGCTGCATCCAGCGCGGTGAGGGTGACTGGAGATTCATGATGACGAAAGGTGCGTCAGAATTGTCTCGGTGGCAGCAAATCCTGATAACGCGGCGCCTTCAACTCGTGGTCCAGCAAAGGCGTCGCCAGCCATGACGAGTGGGGGCGTGCATCGCAAAAGAGCGCACGGATGCTCCTCCACTTTCATCGGCTTGCTGTAGCGCCAACCGTGGACCTGATAGGTGAGCACTTCGCTCCCGATCCACTCCTGGCAGGCATCGATCAACGTTCGCCCACTCAGCATTCGATCCTCATCCCAATGCGAAAGGCTGAACTCAGGGTTGGCCTGAATCGTCACCGCAGGATCAGCGGAAATGCCCTTCAGTTGGTTGTCAGCAATCCATGAAACTGGGCCGCTAGTCGGTAAAACTGCTCCCGGTGGCGAAATCAGTGATGGCTGCTTCAGCACAGCCATCACAGTGATGCAGCGCTCATATTCAATGGCACTAAGTCGCACCTGCATGGAGCTTTCGAGATGGATTCCACCTGCCTCCAGGAGCGCAAGGGACTGCGGCACGGGTGGTGTGAGGAGCACGGCTGCAGCTGAATAGATGGCTCCTGTAATGGTCTCGATTGTGTAGCCGTTATCGGCCTGCTTGACCGCCGACACTTGCGTTTCCGTCTGGTTGGTGAGGTCCTTGGCTAGATGCTTGGCGAAGGCTGTCATGGCAGGTTTTCCACGCCAGCGCGTGTGTCCATCCGTTGATGAACCAAACCCTTGGCACCATTCGGTGACGTCGCCAACTCTGGCTGCGTCCTCAAGAATCGCAGCAAATCGGGCATCCCGCGCGGTGATAAATTGTGCTCCGTGATCAAAGGAAGCGGCCCCGATGCGGCGACTCGCTAGTCGGCCACCAAGACCCTTGCCCTTGTCTACCAACAGAACGCGAAGGCCAGCACGCTGAAGTTCGCGTGCAGCGACGAGGCCAGAGACACCTGTGCCGACGATCAACACATCCATCGTGGGTTCATTAGAGGGCATGAGATTTTTTGAAGAATGGAAAACCAGCACCCTTGGTTTTTCGTGAGACGGCTGAAGGGATTTGAATCATGAGACCCGTAGTGATGCGAATGCATCTGGCTTTAGGGGGCCAGCCTTTGTTGGCGTCCGTCTGCCCAATCCAAAGATTGCCAGATTCGAGTACGAGGGTGAAAGGCTGGGTGGCGATCCCGCACGCGACCACAAGGGGTTGTGGCCAAGTTTTCCCTTCGTCAGGTGAAAGGCCCCCCCTCACTCACCGTCGCCCATCCCCGCACTTGCCGTTCCCGTTGAGGCGGACACGAAAGCAAGTTCCTTGCTTTCAAACAGAAAGGCATCGAATCGATGCATGGATTGACGACGCAGGCGATCCCTTTGGTAAACCCGAGTGCCCAGCTTTGAGAATCTGGGCTGGCGTGAGGATGTTCAGCGGAAGAAACGTCAACTCGCCACCAGGGACGTGTGTTTGCGTGATTTGACTCAATCATCCCGCGTCCAACTCACCGCCTCGCTCAGGAACACGCTCCCGTTCGCACCGTCAGCGACTCGAGCAGCAGGGCGGTAAGGACGGCGGGATTGGGCTCACGGCTTGGCTCCTGAAATTGTCTTCGCCGCCAATGCATCCACCTCGTCCATCTTAAATCGAACACTGACGATGGAGCAGCCGATGTCTTCCTTCCGGTAGTTCGCGTACGTCGTGGCGACGATAGTGCCGTCGGGTAAGAGGTGAAGGCCGGGGTAGAACCCGTCTTTGAAGGTCTTTAGCAAACTCACGCGATACTGGCCGGGCTTGCCTTGCTTGATGTCATCATAGGTACCGATCCAGGCGATGAAGCCCTTGTCCTTCGCGCTGGGCGAAGCGTTGCGGAAGACAATCACCAATCGGCCATCGGGCAAACGGATGCCGTGATGACGATCTCCCGTAAGCCCCCAAGGCGCGTCTACGGCTTGAGACCACGTCTTGCCCTCGTCGCGACTGAACATGACGAGGCTGGTACCGCTACGGCGGTTCTCGCGCATGAGGCAACAGAGTTCGGCGCCATCGGGAGAGCGAAAGACATACGGCTCGCAGGGATGCTTGCCGTCGAACGTCGTGCCATCGCAAGCGATCTCGGGCTGTGACCACGTCAGGCCGCCGTCACGCGTGATCGATTGCAGCACTTGCAGCGTGCCGTCCTCACCAATGCCGCTGCCGCGATGGAACATGCCAAGATGCGAGCCGTCCGTCAGCCGCACGATGCTGGAGAAGGTCATGATGCAGCGAAACGGATCTTCCTTGGCGATGCGTCCGCCGATGGGTGGCAGCTCGCGCCACGTCCTGCCATCGTCCTCACTGACGATGCGCGGCATGTAGCCCTGCATTCGATCAGGGATGTCCCGGATGACCTCCTTCCCCGTCGCCGTGCGTGCGGCAAAGACCCATAACCGTTCTTTGCCTTGCGAATCGGTGAGGCGGTAGATGCTTGGGCAGTTGCGAAAGTTCACGTAGTTGGGCGGCAGCGCGTCATCCCTGCGCGTCCAGGTCAACCCCGCGTCATCGCTGCGAGCCATCGGCCCCGCATGTCCGCCGTGGCCGATATTCCAGACGCAAAACATCGTCTTGTTATCCGCCAGCATCGCCGTGGTGGGATGGGCATGATACGCATCCGGCGCGGGCGTGCCGAGTGCGATGATGGTCTGCCGTGGCGTGTCGTCGGAGAGATCGATGTGATTCAATGCCTCGCGATGCTGCAGCCACAGCGCCTTTTTCTCAGCAGACGCGGATTCCCAAGCGCGTTTCGCTGCTTTCGCGGCGTTGGCGACTTCGGGTTTGGCTTGGGCGAAGACGGCCAGCGGTGCGGCCAGCAGGATGATAGTGACAATGAGGCGCTTCATGGTTTCAGAGGCTCGAAGACGGCTCGTCAAACAGAGTCATCTAACGTGCCCACTTCTGCCTTGTGCTTGATTTCGGGTCCTTGGGTTTTCCGGTAAACCCTCTCCAAGTATGTCCACATCCCATAGCCCCAAGCCACTCCACCGAGGGCGAACCCCACAATGCTGAGTGCAAAGACCGGTAAAAAGGGCGGCCTGCTACCCACTGCCTCCATCGCGAGCGGAAAAATCAAACTGAACGCGGCGCCGGTACCTCCACCCCAGGCGAGCACTCCATAGACGAGGATAAAATTCCACTTTCCCTTGGCCCTTCGCTTCTCCCATTTCTCAAATTGGTCCTTCACCATGGTTCGGATGATATGCCTAAACGGGTGTGACGCAAAAATATCAACCGAAGGAACTTGGCGGATACCTCAACGCCAAAGGTTTACCCGGTTCTTTCAGCGAGCGAGAGGCGTAGGGCACGGAAAGTGTTGAACCGACGGGCTCGTTGCGGCGACATGCGACCAAGATTTTTGCTACTTTGCGCGTTGGTGAGTGTGGTGAGTTGCGGGAAGTACCACCCGTCACCGGTTGCGGAAATGGTGCTGGTGAAGGGAGGCGCATTGCCGGAGGGGTCCCTGTTAATGGGGCAGATTGTGGAGGATTTTCGGATCGGGAGGACGGAGGTTACGTGGGGTGAGTGGAAGGCTGTGAGTGGATGGGCCAAAACGAAGGGGTATGATTTGGCCGGAGTTGGGGGGACGAACAGGTATGACTTGGCCGGAGTTGGGGGGACGGTCCTTTATTTCGGGCTACCCTCCTTTTACCTCGATCAGCTGCCTGTTGTGGGGGTGAGTTGGCATCAGGCTTTGAAGTGGTGCAATGCGCGGAGCGAGAAAGAGGGGAAGACGCCAGTGTATTTGGTGAGCGGGGCGGTGTACCGCACGGGGGATTCAGTGCCGACCGTTGATGCAAATGCAAACGGGTACCGCTTGCCGTTGGATGCGGAGTGGGAGTGGGCAGCGCGGGGAGGGGTGAACAGCAAGGGTTACACTTACAGCGGGAGCAATGTGGCGAGCGAAGTGGCTTGGATGGATGCGAACTCTGGAGGCGGCACGAATCCTGTGGGTAATAAAAAGGCGAATGAGTTGGGTTTGAGTGACATGAGCGGGAATGTGTGGGAGTGGTGTTGGGACGCAGCAGGCACGAATCGTCGGAGGCGGGGCGGCAGCTGGGGCAACACCGCGAACGAATGCGCCCTAGTCTACCAGTACAGCTTCCCCCCAACCCTCAGCTACTCGCTCCTCGGTTTCCGAATCGCCCTCGGGGCAGCTCCTTGATCGGCAGGCATCGAGATCTGGAGTTCCGCAAAGTATCGAAAGAAACCACAGCCGATGCCTTCAATCGCTTGTCGAGAGATGGCTGGTTACTTGTTGGAGTGTCTCACACACCCAACAGGAGGGCGGACATTCCTGTCCGCCTAGTCCCCCTAAAAACAGAACGCCCTCTATCCCCTACCCCCCCCGGATGGCACCATCCCGACTGAAACCCTCCCACGCCGCAGGACCCGGTCGCGGCCCAGGTTTTGGATGCGGTTCTCCCCGTTCTTCGCCCGCGCTTTTCCACTTGGTTCCCCCCAACATCCCGACCGATTCGCTGTAGGTTTCGTTGCCGTGCGCGTTGACAACTCCGAGCACTCGCAGTTGTCCGGTAAAAACCCCTCAAAGTGGCAACCCACCAGTCGGTGCACGCCGGCTCTGCCGTGACTTCCCACTCATCGCGCCCCCCTCAAGACCCAAGGCGCTCTGAAATCTTTGCAGGAAGGTCGCCCCTGCCCTTAAAAGTCCGCAACCTTTAATCGCTGCCGGCGTTTTAGAAGTATGTTCAATCGAAGAAGCCTGCTTAAGACGCTCATGACTGGCGCTGGCGCGGCCGTGGGGTCCACCCTGTTTCCCCATTCTGCGCGAGCCGCTGCGGCAACTTCAGGCGGCCCGAAGCGCGTGGTTTTCTTTCTGCAAAACCAAGGTTTCGACCCAGCAACCTGCATCCCAGTCGGAATGCAAAACAGCGGTTCATTAGCGAAGGCAAAACTGCCGGAACCAATTTCCGCTCTCGAACCGTTCAAAGAGCGGTTGCACATCATCAACGGCTTGCACGGCCTGCACACCAGTCCCTCGCATAGCGCATTTTTTGGCGCGCTCGGCGGCTACCGCGGCAGCGACGGAGTCCCGCCGGCAGGCCCGACGATTGACTACGCATTGAGCAAGGTGCTGCCGCAAACTCTCCTGCCCCATCTCTGCATCGGCATGGACTCGATGGAGAACATGAAAGGTAAGCCCACCGTCGCGAATCTTTCAGCCAGCGGAGCGGGGCAACCCATCTTCATGCATTCGAATCCGAACCACCTCTATCAGATGCTGTACGGCGGCATCTCCGAGGGGGAAATCCGTCGGCAGCACGAGGCGCGGTCCGGTATGTTCGATCACCTTGAACAACTGGCCGCCGCGAAGGGGGTGTCGCTTCAAGGATCAGAGAAGCAACGCTACAGTCGCTTCGTCCAAGGGTTTAACGACATCAACGGCCTGCGGGAACGCCTCGGCAAGGCAGCAGAACACCTGACGAAGTTCGCGCCCACGGTGGACCACCGGTACACGCATCCTGAGTTCGAAACAGACTGGCATGATGCCCTGCTGGATCTTGGCATCTCGGCCCTCAAGTCCGGCACCACGAGCGTCTTAACGATTGGCTCGGGGCGGGGCGAAATTTTCGGTTCATGGAAAGGTCTCGGCGTCACCGAGCAGGGCCACAATCTAGGGCACATGAAGCAGCCGGATAATCCGATCTGGATTAAAATCCGACAGTACAACTGCCGTATGTTGGTTCGGCTGATGGAGCAGTTGGAAAGTGTGCCCGAGGGCAGCGGCACCATGATGGACAACACCCTCATCGTTTACACCAGCAACAACGCCGACAAGCAGCACACCAATGGTGCCACTTGGCCCGTGATGCTGTTGGGCAACTGCAACGGTGCGTTTAAGTCGGGCCGATTCACCCAACTCGATGGCACACGTCCAATCAACGCTCTTTACACGAGCATCCTTCGAACCGCTGGCGTCCAAAGCGACCGATTCAACCTGAGCGAACAGCTCGCCAAAAAGTTCGACTCGGGCAACGGTCCCTTGCGAGAAGTTTTAGCGTGAACACCCTGCCCTCCAGCCTCCTCGCGGCAGCGGCGATTTCACTCACACCAAACATCTGGTCGGCTGAACGTTACACGCCAGGCGAACCGGTTCGCGGCGAGTTTCAAGCGCTCGCGCAACCGTTTCTCGAACGCCATTGTTACGATTGCCACGACACAGACACCAAAAAGGGCGATTTGTCGCTCGTGAGTTTAGGTAAGGTGGACGAGTCCAATGCCGCGCTTTGGAAGTCAATCTGGGCCCAAGTTTCCCTCCAGGAAATGCCTCCAAAGAAGAAGTCCCATGTCGAGACCATCGAACGGTTGCGCTTCACCGACTGGATTGTTGGCGAACTTCAACAGTTCATGAAAGACAAGGGCGGCTTCAACGCCCACTTGGACCCTAAAAAAGCAAACTACGTCGCCCACTCCCTCCTTTTTGGTCCGTTACCCGACGGGATTGAACTCCGCCCCACCAGCTCTCCAGCCCGACTCTGGCGAATCACCCCGCAAGAACATCTCACACGCCTCAACGAACTCATCAATACCGAGCCCGCCTACAACCCCGATAAACCCGGGTTGCGCACCCACGGCGACGCGGTTCCCGTCAATCATGGTGGCGAACTCAAACTCTACTTCGGCGTCGACAATATCCTTCGCTGGGAGGGCGGCACAGTCGCCTACGCAACCTCAGTAAAAAGCATCCCAGAGGTCCTCGCGTCGGCACGTAAGAGCGGACTCAAAAACTATCCAGATTTTTATTCCGTCAATAGTGCCGAGGCGACGCAGATTCTCGGCAAGGCGGAGGACATCCTGAAATACATGGCCTACGGCCCGCTCAGCCTAGTCGGCTTGCCCGAGCAGATTACGGACGACCCAAAAACCTACGATCAGTTCAAACCCAAGGGCGATCTTCGCGGTCTGCCAACGGCGATTGTATACAGCACCAAGGTGCTTCGCCCGCTGACTCCGGTCGTTGATGTGATGCAGGAAACCGAGAGCGCCGACGCGCGCATTCGCGCCGCAGTTGACTATCTGTTTGAAGCGCTCACCTTCCGTCCCCCTGTCGCGAAGGAATCCGCCAGTTATGTCCAAATCGTCAAGGATGCCATCGCCAAGGTCGGCCACCGAGACGGAGCCATCATGGGATTGTCCGCCCTCTTTTTGGATCGTGACGCCCTGTTCCGCCCAGAGTTGGTCGAGACGGGCAAACCAGATTCACACGGTCGCATTCTATTGCAAGATTGGGAGTTGGGGCTGGCTGTGAACCATGCCCTTCGTTACCTCAAGCCGGATCCTTCCCTGCGTCAGGCGATTCTCGAGGGTCGCATGCGGACGCGTCAGGATGTGGAGCGTGAGGTGACCCGAATGCTTGATGACGACAGCGTTCCAAAACCGCGCGTGCTGCAGTTTTTCCGTGACTACTTCGACTACGATCTCGCGGGTTACATCTGCAAGGACACAAAGGCGTTGGCAGCCACCGGAGTTGCGGCCCGAGGTGATGCGCACTTTCGCGCCATGTTCAGTGCAACCGCGAGCACGGACCGCCTCATCGAGCTGGTGCTTCACGAAGACAAAGACGTCCTCAAGCAACTATTGACCACTCAGCGCGTGGTGGCGACCAGTGTTGACGAAACCTACTTTGGAAGAAGGTTGACCAAAGAGGAACAATCCGTCGCCGTCGCTTCACAAAAAAAGAATGAGGAAGCGGAGAAGCAGAGGCAGAAGGCTTTGAGGCAAGAGATCGCTGAACTGGAATCCAAGGTGAAGGCTGATCCTCAAGACAAGGCCGCCCAAAAAGCGTTGAATCAACGCCAAATGTCGCTCGAGGCGATGGAAAAAAAGTCCCGAGATGGAAAAGCAAATCGGCAGCGCGGTGACTCGACCCGCGAAGTAGCTGAAGCAAATCTGAAAGGCATTCCGACCCAGGCACGTGTCGGTCGCCCCTCTTTCGGTGCAGGCTCGATGAAACCGGAACGCACACTGGCGACCGCTCCGGAAGGTCAGCGCCTTGGCCTTCTAACGCATCCCGCGTGGTTGGTTTCGCACTCAGATGCCATGGACAATCACGCGATTCACCGAGGCATTTGGATTCGGGAAAGGTTGCTTGGCGGCGGCATTCCGGACGTTCCAATCACCGTTGACGCTCAACTCCCCGACGAACCGCACCACACACTTCGGGAACGGATGCGTGTGACCCAAGAAAAGTACTGCTGGACCTGCCACCAGAAAATGGACCCGCTCGGTCTGCCGTTTGAAATGTACAACCACGCGGGCCTCTTCCGCACCACGGAGTTAGACAGGCCAGTGGACGCGACGGGCGAGATTATTGACAGCGGTGACCTCAAACTAGATGGCCCTGTGAGCAACGCGTTGGAGATGATTCAGAAACTCGCTGAGAGCAAGCGCGTCGAGCAGGTTTTCGTCCGCCACGCCTTCCGCTTTTGGATGGGCCGCAATGAAACTCTTAATGACGCCCCGGTTCTCCAAGCCGCTCACCAAGCGTACCGCGAAAACGGCGGCAGCATGAAGGCTCTCATTAAGTCGCTCGTGACCTCCGACGCGTTTCTTTACCGGCGGGTTGACCCCGAAGCGTCCGCGCACGTTTCCGATCGATGAGTTGACGACCAACTGGCCTCTGATTTGGAGCGCTGCCCTCAGCCCGCAGGCAGCGGGAACACAAGGAACCTTTGCCACCCAAGGTTCTGCCCCTTATGATTTTAGCGTGACTCACCATCGGAACATTCGATGGCGAGAGCCGTTGCCACGCACCAGACAGGGAACGCCTATCATCAGCAACAATCGAATGTTTGTGACGAGTCATGAACCCATCTCAAAGGACACGAAAACCGCGGCAAATATTGTTGGCATCTGTTTCGACGCGGGCACGGGCGAGGAGTTGTGGAGGCGCCTGATTCCGGGGGGGCGCGACATCAATCTTTGAGTGTGTTGAATGACACCACGACCGCGGCGCGAGTCGCAGACGGTCCCCGCGTCTGCTTCGCCAATATTGGAGGAAGACCAAGGGGATGCCCCGCGAATCGTTGAACACCGATAGAAAAGGTCGAGCCCACGCTCAAACCACGCGGCCTTCCGTTGCGATCATCCAGTCGCGATTTCTGAAATGTGGATGCGCCAATCGCGACAATCGCAACCACGCCATGGACTTGAACTTGGTTGCAAGATCCCCTCCTTATCCTTCCCTCCTGCGAACGGTCAGGACTAGTCTCGCGGATATGACCTCCCGCTTCCCCCTCGCGCTGATTCTGTTTCTTCTCTCGGGTCTTGCTGGTTTTGCTGCTCCGTCAGGTCGGCCAAACATCGTCTTTGTTCTTGTGGATGATATGGGATACGCGGACTTGGGTTGCTACGGCGGAAAGGATATTCGCACACCCCATATTGATCGGCTTGCGCGCGAAGGGATGCGGTTTACCGACTTTTACGCGAATGCACCGGTTTGCACGCCGACGCGGTGCGGCTTTATCACGGGCCGCTGGCAGCAGCGTGTCGGGCTTGAGTGGGCTTTCGGCTTTACCGCCGAAGCGTTCCGTCGTCGGGGTAACGAATGGGTGAAAGAAACGGACATGCACTCGATTGGCCTGCCCACGACGGTCCCAACGTTGCCAAAGTTGCTGAAGACTGCGGGGTTTGCGACTGGCGCGTTTGGCAAGTGGCACCTCGGCTACCGAGACGAGTTCAATCCGACGAAGCACGGCTTTGACGAATACTTCGGTGAGTTGCTCGGCCACAGTGACTATTACACGCACCAATATTACGACGGCACCTACGCGTTACGCGACGGGCTCAAGCCAGTGAAGGTGGAAGGTTACCTGACCGACCTGATTAATCAGCGGGCCACGCAGTTTATCCGCACGCATGCGACGGCCCCAGCGGGCGCACGGCAACCGTTCTTCCTCTACGTGCCGCACCTCGCGGTTCATTGTCCGTTTCAACCGCCGGGCCGACCGAAGCCGAGTGTCTCCAAGGAGGGAATGTACAATGGCACCCGCAGCGACTACGCCGCGATGTTGGAGAAGGTCGATGAAGGCGTCGGCATGATGCTCGCCGAGTTAGAGCGGCACGGCCTTTTGGACAACACGCTCTTCGTTCTGAGTAGCGACAACGGGGGCGAGCGGCTCTCGGACAATGGCCCGCTTGCTCACAAGAAAAGCACCCTCTGGGAAGGCGGCATCCGCGTTCCCTGCGTCATGCGGTGGCCAGAGAAACTGCCGATGGGAAAGGTGACGAGTCAGCCCGCGATTACCATGGATTTGAGCGCTACTTTCGCGACGATTGCAGGGGCGAAAACAGCTGATGGGCAGTCGTTTGACGGCACGAACCTATTACCCCTCCTCACCGGTGAGGAACCTGCGCGGGATCGCACGTTTTTCTGGCGCATCGATCGGTCGAGTAGAAAGCAGAAGGCGGTTCGTCACGGCAACTGGAAATACCTCCAGGATGGAAATATTGAGATGCTCTTCAACCTCAGCGAAGACCTCGGTGAGCGACACGACTTGTACCGACTCCATCCACAAGTAATGGCGGACCTCAAGCAACGCTTGGCCGCATGGGAGTCGGAGATGGGAAGGCATGAGCCGGAGTTTTTAGTGAAGTGATTTCACCAACAAGACTCCGCAAGAGCGGGAAAGAATGACGCCACCACGACGCGCCTCACACCACCGCAACCAACTGTTTTTCAATATTTTAAACCATGCATTGCGAAAGCGACGCAGGGTTGATTCTGTAAAAGCGAACCTCTTTTTCATTCGCGAGCATCCTTCGAAACATCCTGATGCATCGGAGGCGACACCACCCGGGGTTAGCCTTTATGACACACGAGTCGCTCGCCAACCGGACTGCCGGCGTTTAACGTCCTAACCAGCATCAGGAATGCGTTCGGCAAAAGCCGAAAGCTGCCAACCGAGGAAGGAGAAATCCCACGGTGGCTGACCGGACAAATCCG
>JACCED011036999.1_pt1 | contig 14684 bp, 10 predicted proteins | sample 7455021 | NCBI WGS metagenome assembly JACCED01 (sample SAMN15323456, study PRJNA562643) | freshwater metagenome | isolation source: river surface water | place: USA:Blue River Watershed | collected 2017-08-19 | reverse complement strand
TGACCGAGTGAAGTTGCGCCGGAATGGTGATGATCAACATGATCAAGAGCACCAACATCACGTCAATGAGTGGCGTGGTGTTGATGTCCATCATCACTTCTGGCTCGTCACTGCTCGAGCCCGAGCCTACGTTCATTCCCATGATTTTGTTCCTTTATTGTGGTTCAGTGATGAACCCGACCTTGGTGATGCCGGCGCGCTGCACCGCATACATCACTCGGCCCACTGACTCAAAGTCGCTCTTGCCATCGCCCCGAATCTGAACTTCAGGTTGGGGCTTCATGACCGCAAACTTTTTCATGCGCTGCAGCAAGTCGTCTGAATTTTTAATGGGGGTGTCGTACAAGAAGATCTTGCCCTTCACGTCCACCGAGATGATCACGTTCTCTGGCTTGGTTTCCCGCACCATGTTCTTCTCCTTGGGCAAGTCCACCTTGATGGACGTGGTCACCACCGGAATGGTGATCAAGAAGATGATCAGCAGCACCAACATCACATCCACCAAGGGTGTGGTGTTGATCTCGCTCATGATCTCATCGTCTTTTTCTGAACCAACGTTCATTGACATGATTGGCCTCTTTGTATTGAGAGTTATTTGTTGCTTGAAGCCAGCAGCACAGAGTGCAAATCAGATCCAAAAGCGTTCACGTCTTCCATCACCGCCTTGTTGCGGCGCACCAACCAGTTGTAACCCAACACGGCAGGCACCGCCACGGCCAAACCAATGGCCGTCATGATCAATGACTCGCCCACAGGGCCGGCCACTTTGTCAATCGACGCTTGGCCCGACATGCCAATTTTCACCAGCGCGTTATAAATACCCCAAACCGTACCGAACAAACCTACGAAGGGCGATGTAGAACCCACAGTGGCCAACACAGCCAAACCGTCTTGCATGCGGCTTTGAACGTTGCCAATGGCGCGCTGAATGCTTCTGGCCGTCCAGGTGTCAAAGTCCACTCCGCCCAGCAAACCAGTGTGTTTGTTGGCGCTTTCAAGACCTTTTTCAGCAATGAAGCGGAAGGGGCTGTCTTCGGCCAATCCATCTGCGCCTTGGCGCAAAGAAGCTGCACTCCAGAAACTTTCTTTAGCAGAGGCGGCAAATTTCGCAGCCTTTGATTGCTCAAAGAACTTGGTGATGATCACATACCAAGAACCCATGGACATCAGCACCAAGATGAGCAAAGTGCCTTTGGCTACCACGTCGCCTTGGGCCCACAGTGCGCTCAGACCGTAGGGATTCTCTTCGTGCGCTGAGGCGGCGGCCGCCTCTGTTGCAGCAACAGGCGCTGCAGGCGCGGCAGGTGCTGCCTCGGCGGCTGGCGCTGGTGCCGCTGCTGCAGGCGCAGCCTCTTTGGGCTTGGCCGCAAAGCTGGTGCTGGCCAGGCCCATGCCTGCCACCAAACCGATGGCCAGGACGAGAGTTTTGAGTTGCTTGATCATGGAAAGACTCCTGTGAAACGTATTCAATTAAATTTAAAAATATTCAACAAAATGTTGGGTGCTTGCGGCGGATTGAAAATACTTATTCCAAACGCCAGGTGTATTTCATGCTGGCCCAGCTTTGCTGGGGTTTGCCATCAATGGTGGCAGGCTTGAACTGACACTTAGACAAACCAGCCCTGGCCGCTTCATCCAAACGCCTGAAGCCCGAAGACCTCTCAACGGCTGACTCAATGACCTTGCCATCGATGCCCACCAAGAATTTCAATTGCACTGTGCCTTCCTCTTCCAAGCGTTTTGAAGCACTGGGATATTCGGGCTTTTCGCAGCCCGAGGCATTGATCACAGCGGCTGTTTGAACAGGCGGTGCTGGTGGTGCGGGCGGCGCTGGTGGTGCATTCATCTGCACTGGCAGAGGCGAAGGCGGCGCAACAGGTTGCGGTGTATTGGACACAGCGGCAATGGCATTCACCGGTGGTGGCGCTGCCACGGGCACTTCTACCGGCGGCACGTAGGCTGGCGGTGGGGGTGGCAAATTCTTGGGCGGTGGTGGTGGGGGCGGCGGCGGAATGTCGGGCTTGGTCTCTTCCAAGAGAACGGCTTCCACCGGTCCCTTGATGACCTTCACAAACTTGCGCGCAAGTCCGGAATTGATGGCCCAAAACAGCAGCCCGTGCAACACCACCACAACGGTCAGCCCGATCAAATGCTTGCGGGGGGTCCGTTGCCGGCTGGCGTAATCAATCATGTAAAAAGTGCTCCTTCACAGCGAGATCAATCTATGACGAGTCACAGATTTACAATACTTTATGCAGTCATTCTAAATGGCAGGAAATTGTAATTAAGTTACACGCCCAAAGAAAAACGCACTGACAAAAAAGGCATCAGGGTATTCCCCAAAAAAATTAGAAGAACTTGGTTTTCCATGTACCAAAATTACAGCCCATCCATTGTTGATTTTTCTGATCTCATTTTTAAAAAAACACTCATGTCTTCAAACCCAACAAGCCATTCTTTTTTCTATTCGCCAACCAAGGGTCAGACAAAGCGGAGCGCTGTTGGGGCCGGTATCTGGCTGGCAATTCTGTCATTGGTCCTCGGATTGGCTTTCAGTGCCAATGCGCAGGTGGTTGTTCGACCCGAAGTGGCCAAATCACTGAAAGCCGCGCAGGATGCATTGAGTGCGGGGCAAGCCGAAAATGCCGTCACCTTGGCCCAACAAACCTTGTCTTTGCCAGGCATCACTGCGGCGGAAAAGCCGGTCATTCAAAGAACCCTGGCCATTGCGTCATTGCATGCCAAAAACTTTCCATTGGCGGTCCTGACTTTGGAGGCCATGCTTCAAGACATGCCCGAGGGAACGCCTGCCGCTCAAAAATTTCCTCTCATTGAAGCCTTGTTAAGTGCCAGTGAGCAGACCCAAGACCTCGCAAGGGTGGTCAATTGGGCCCGTGTTTATCTCAAGCTGGAAGGCACCAACCCTTCTGTGCGACCCGTGCTCATACAAAGCTTGTCAAACTTGAACCGACATGAAGAAGTGGTTCAAGAAGTCAAAGAAAAAATCCGTTTGGATGAATTGAGCAAAGTCAAAACACCACAAAGTGACTTGCGAATTTTGGCGGTCAGCCAGCGGCAACTCAAGGACGATGCGGGATACAACAGCACGCTCAAAATGTTGCTCCAAAATTACCCCACCAAAGCCTATTGGGCAGAATCGATTGCCCGTTTGGGAAGGCAAGCCAACTTCAATGCACGCTTCGATTTAGACCTCTACCGTATCTTAGAAGTCACCGGCAACATGGAAGACACCATCGAGTATGTTGACATGGCCAATTTGGCGCTCAACGTGGGCTTGCCCGCTGAAGCAGCTCGTGTGGTCGAGCAGGCCTTTGCCTCTGGCAAGATGGGCCAAGGCAGCGACGCTGCCAATCATCAAAAGTTGCGTCAACAAATTCAAGTGCGCTTGGCTGAAGATGACAAAGCATTGCCGGCCATTGAGAGGTCTGCCAAAGACGCCAATACCTTGGCCAGCTTGGCGGACGTGTACGCCGCCAAACAAAACTGGAGTCAAGCACAGGCATTTTTTAGCAAAGCATTGGCCATGGGCGGCTTAAGGCGTGAAGCGGAAACCCGCTTGCACTCAGGCATTGTGCTTTTCAAGCTAGGCCAAAAAGCAGAGGCTGCGAAAATGTGGGACAGTATCCAAGGTGATGCCACTGCAGTTGAATTTGCACAGCTTTGGAAAATTTGGCAGGCGCAAAATTAAAACGCGCCGCTTCATTCTTTTGGGTTGGCCGCAGAAGCCGCTGCTTTGAGCGCAAACTCTGCACGCAATGCGCGCAACTTCTCACGCGGATCTTCTTTGATGGTGTTTTTGTCGAGCGCCATTTCTTGAATAAACCGGCTCGGCAAGGCAGCGATGGTTTCGCGGCCTTTTTTGCGGCGCCGAGTCCAGCTCACTGCCAAGGTTCTTTGTGCGCGTGTAATGCCCACATACATCAAGCGCCGCTCTTCTTGAAGCCTTGACAGCTGGCCCTCTGCATGCAATGTAGCGTCGACTGACTCTTTGTTGTCTTCGTCCATTTTGAATGGCAGCAAACCTTCGTTCACGCCAACGAGCATCACATGGGGCCACTCCAATCCTTTGGCGGCATGCAGTGTCGACAAGGTCACCACATTGGGGTCTTGTTCGCGTTCATTCAAGGTAGATAACAAAGAAATGGTTTGCGCCACCTCCAGCAAGGACTTGGTTTCTGACACCATGCTCACTCCTGCAGCATCTTCAATGGTGCCGCCACAACGTCCGGACATCCAATCGACAAATTCCAGCACGTTGGTCCAACGCGCTGCGGCCACTTTCTCGTTGTCTTCACCGTCGTACAAATGTTTTTCGTAACCAATTTCTTTGAGCCACAGCAACAAAAAAGCTTTGGCATCGTCGGCGCCATGGGTGCGTTTGGCGCGGTATTCCAAATCATTCATGTAACGGCCAAACTCGTGCAAGCTGCCTACTGCACGCGCCGACAAACGGCTTCCCAAGCTGTTGGAAAACAAAGCCTCAAACAAGCTCAGTTTGTATTGGCTGGCCAGCGTGCCTAGGCCTGCCAATGTTTGGTGTCCAATGCCGCGCTTGGGGCTGGTCACGGCGCGCAAGAAAGCGGGGTCATCGTTGTTGTTGACCCACAAGCGAAACCAAGCGCACAAGTCTTTGATTTCTGCGCGGTCAAAAAAACTTTGGCCGCCTGACACCTTGTAAGGAATTTGCGCTCGCCGCAAGGCTTTTTCAAACGGCTTGGCCATGTGATTGGCGCGGTACAAAACGGCAAATTCTTTGTAGTCTCGGTATTGAATACCGCCAGCAGTGGTGGCCGTACCTGCGCGCAAAGATTGAATGCGTGCAACCACCCGATCGGCCTCATGCTCTTCGTGATCGGCATCGATCACACGCACCGGTTCGCCTTCACCCAGTTCAGAGAAAAGCGTTTTGGGGTAGAGCTTGGGGTTGGGCTCAATCACGTTGTTGGCCGCGCGCAAGATGGCACTGGTGGAGCGGTAGTTTTGTTCTAACTTCACCACTTTCAATTGCGGAAAATCTTGCGGCAGCCGTTTCAAGTTGTCTAAGGTGGCGCCGCGCCAACCATAAATCGATTGGTCATCGTCGCCTACCGCGGTGAAGCGCGCGCGCTCGCCCACCAAGTGTTTCAGCACTTCGTATTGGGTGGCATTGGTGTCTTGGTATTCATCGACCAAGACATGGCCCATGGCGGCTTGCCAGCGCTCACGCACTTCAGGAAACTGCCCCAAGAGCTTCAAAGGCAAACCTATCAGGTCGTCAAAATCGACGCTTTGATAAGCGCTCAGTCGTTCTTCATAGCGACCCATGATGCGCGCAGCCACCCGCTCGTTTTCATTCTTGGCAGCAAGCTCCGCTTGTGCGCCCGTCAGGCCTGCATTTTTCCAAGCGCTGATGGCCCATTGCCATTGGCGTGCGGTGTTGGCATCGGTGGTGCCGCCGCAGTCTTTCAAAATGCTCACCACATCGTCGGCATCCAAAATACTGAACTGCGGCTTCAATCCCAGCACATGACCATCTTGTCGCATGATGCGCACACCCAAGGCATGAAAGGTGCAAATCATGACCTCTTGCGCGCCCTTGCCAATGAGCTTGCGCGCACGTTCGCGCATTTCACTGGCGGCTTTGTTGGTGAAGGTGATGGCCGCAATGCGCTGCGGCGCCAGCCCCACTTCAATCAGCCGTGCAATTTTTTGTGTGATCACGCGCGTCTTGCCCGAGCCGGCGCCCGCCAACACAAGGCAAGGGCCTTTGACGTAATTGACGGCTTCTAATTGAGCCGGATTCAAACCGGTGGAGGGGGTCGACATGCGTAAAAATGGAGAAGGCCAAATCAAATGCCCAAATGCGCATTCGGCCAACCGATCGATCATAGCGGGCAATTGAGGTGCCAATTACAAGGCACAATGTGGACCATGCTAGATGTTTTGCGCGTCACCTTTCCCTTCTTTGCATTGGTCCTTTGCGGCTACTGGGCGGCGCGTCGACAAATGTTGCCCTTTGAGGCCATTCCAGGGCTCAATGGCTTTGTGCTGTTCTTTGCCTTGCCTTGCATGCTGTTTCGTTTTGGTGCCAACACACCCATTGCACAGCTGCTCGATGCTGGCGCATTCTTCATGTACTTGTTTTGCGCCTTGATCATGGTGGCCTTTGTGGTGGCCATTTCATTGAACAAGCGATTTGGTTGGAACGATGCCGCATTTGGGGCTTTGGTGGGCGCATTTCCCAACACCGGTTTCATGGGCGTGCCTTTGCTGGTGGCCTTGCTGGGCGCTGCCGCTGCGGGGCCTGCCATTGTCACCATCGTCATCGACATGGTCATCACCACCTCCTTGTGCATTGCCCTGTCGCGTCTAGATGGCGCAGGCCAACAGGGCGTGGGTCAAGCGGCCAAAAACGCATTGCTGGGCGTGGTCAAAAATCCGATGCCGTGGGCCATTTTGTTAGGCACCGTGTTTTCTGCATTTCAAATTGACTTGCCTGGCCCGGTCGACAAAACCGTGGCCTTGCTGGGCGATGCTGCGTCACCCGTTGCGCTCTTCACCATTGGGGCGGTGTTGGCACGCTCGCAAAAAATTGCGCACCATGCGCAGCACGGACCCCTAACGTGGCAAGACTATGTGCCCGTGGCACTGATCAAATTGTTGTTGCACCCGGTCTTGGTGTTGGTGGTGGGCTTGGCCGCCATTTCAATGGGTGTGCCCATCGATGCGTTTGCGCTCAAAGTCATGGTGCTGGTGGCCGCCTTGCCCAGTGCCAGCAATGTGGCCATGTTGTCTGAGCGCTTTGGTGCCGACAATGGCCGCATTGCCCGAATTATTTTGGTCTCAACGGCGGCCGCATTTCTCACTTTCTCGGGCGCCGTGGCCTTGCTCCAATAAAGACTTTAAATGGCCAGTGGATCGACATCCACCAACCAGCGGATCAAGCCCTTGTGTTCTGGCAAAGAGCGCGATGCGTGCAATTGCTCTTGCAACAATTCAAGCACCCTGTGAAGCGCTTTTCGAGAGGGGCTTTCAATCAGCATTTGAGCGCGCTCCACATTGGCCACCCGTTGGATGCTCATGGGTACCGCTGGATACACACTCACTTCGGCCAAGGCCGCCGCATCGTTGGCACTGATGTCCGGCGCAGATTGCAACTGCGCATTGGCATGGTTTAAAAATGCCTGTGCCACTGCTTGCATGCGGGCATCACTTCGAATCAAGGCTTGGAACGTGCTGGGCGGCAGCCCTGCCTCCAAACGCTCCTTCAATTGTTGTTCTGCAAAAGAAGGGTAGTCGTGTTTTTTAAGCGCTTCAAACAAGGGGTGAGACGGGTGGAAAGTTTGGACCCACATTTCACTGCTGGTACTTTGTGCAGCATCACGACCTGCGCGCCCGCCCGCTTGCATGAGCAAGGCAAACAAGCGCTCTGGCGCCCTGAAGTCGCTAGAGAACAAAGCACCGTCTGGATTGACCGCGGCTACCAAAGTGATGCGCCGAAAGTCGTGCCCTTTGGCAATCATTTGCGTGCCCACCAGCACATCCACTTCGCCGCTGTGCACACCGGCCAACTGAGCTTCTAGTGAGCCTTTTAATTTGGTGCTGTCTGCATCAATGCGCATCACCTTCACGGGCTGGCCATCAGGCCGCTTCACATCAACCAACAACTCGGCCAAGTGTTCTTCAAGTTGCTCCGTGCCGCGCCCCATGGGGGCAATGTCGGCATTGCCACACGCGGGGCACACGCGGGGCACACGTTCGGTGAAGCCGCAGTGGTGGCAGCGCAGGGTGCGGTCAATTTTGTGAAACACCCGAAACGCACTGCAATGCGAGCATTCACTTTTCCAGCCGCAATCTGCGCAATGCAGCACGGGCGCATAGCCGCGCCGGTTGAGCAGCAGCATGCTTTGCTCGCCCTTGGCCACACGCTCTTGAATGGCGGCCATCAAAGGCGCTGACAAAACTGTTTTGCGCGGCTGATGGTTCATGTCAACCCGGCGTACAAAAGGCAGCTGTCCTGCCCCAATTCGCGCAGGCATGGGCAAACGCACATAGCGGCCGCCTTCTGCCGCGGGCCTGCTGTGATGCCAGCTTTCTAAAGAGGGAGTGGCCGAACCCAAAATCACTTTCGCGCCTTCAAGGCGCGCTCGATAAATGGCCAAATCTCGAGCGGAGTAACGCGCACCTTCTTGCTGTTTGTAACTGGCATCGTGCTCTTCATCCACCACAATCCATTTCAGGTGGGGCATGGAGGCAAAGATGGCCATCCGCGTGCCCAACACAATTCGGGCGCTGCCTTGGTGGGCGGCCAACCAGCTCTTCAATCTTTGGGGGCCAGTCATGCCGCTGTGCATCGAGACCACGCCTTCATCGCCAAATCTGGCTTTCACGCGCGCCTCCAGTTGCGGCGTGAGGTTGATCTCGGGCACCATCATGAGGGCTTGCCCTTTGGGGTTGTCTGCCAAGCACCTGGCCACCGCTTGCAGGTAGACCTCTGTTTTGCCGCTGCCTGTGGCGCCGTGCAGCAGGAAGGGACCAGGTGCTGCCGACATTTGAGCCAACACCTCTGTTTGCTGCGGCGACAAAGGCCAAGGTGATTGCAGTGCGGCAGCCAAAGCTTCAGTGCTTGCAGGCTGTTTTTTCAAGCGCCTTGCCATCTGCACGGGTGTGAGGTCTCTGAGTTGCGGCGGCAAGGCAGCCATGGCGACTTCGCCCAATGCGCGTTGGTAGTACTGAGCGCTGAACTGAACCAACTGTCGCCAGTTGGCACTCAAGGGCTCGATGCCATCCAACACCGCTGCGACTTGACGCAAAGTGTGCGTGCTCAGATTGGCGGGGGGGCTGGTGTGAACGCCCCACACCACACCCAACACTTCTCTGCTGCCAAATGGCACTCTGACCAATTGGCCCTCCAATGCGGGCAATTCGGTCACATAGGTTAGCAAACCGCCCACTTGACTGTGTGCGGGCGCTGAAACTGCAATGTCAAGCCACTTTTGCATGCAAAACCCTGTGCGCAACCCTTAACGCAAGGGCAACACTGCATTCTGTCATTTTCTTGCTCATAAATATTCTTGAAATATCGGGTAAGTTGTTGTTTTTCAAGGTCTTTAAAGACAGTCCCAATAAACTGTGGATAACTTTGTTGAAAACTCAGTCTGATGGTCCGCAAAGCCTTGAAAAATAAGGCTTTGCTTGGATTGCTCGCGAACTGAGCAGATTCATTAAACCTAATTAAAACAACAACTTACGATGCATCGGGTGTTGCGTCTCGGCTTCTGATGGAGATGAGAATTTTAAATTCCATGAAAATAAGTTTTGTGCATAAGTCAATAGAAAAAACCCAAATATTTAAATATTTTTGGGGTTTTTTTGGCAAGAAGTGCGCTAGAGAAACCGAAGCGCCAATTCAGCACAACATCATCACAACATCAGCACAAACTTAGCGCCTTAGCAGTTTGGAGTGGGCATGAACCGCTTCCACCAAGGCCGACACATGCTCAGGGGGGGTGAATTGGCTAATACCGTGTCCCAAGTTGAAGATGTGGGTTGGCCCCGTGGTGTTTTTGTCGGTGTGAGGTTTGCCAAAACTGTCCAATACCCGAACCACTTCTTTTTGAATTTGCGCAGGCGGCGCAAACAACACATTGGGATCGATGTTGCCCTGTAGGGCTTTGCCCGGGCCATTCACGGCGCCACCCACCATCTGGCGGGCTCGGCCCAAGTTCATGGTCCAGTCAAGGCCCAAAACTTCGCAGTCCAATGAGCCCATTTGGTCGAGCCACAAACCACCGCCCTTGGTAAACACAATGCGCGGAATGGTCACGCCTTGGTGTTCTTTCTTCACCAGCGCCAAAACTTGGGCGGTGTAGGCCAAGCTGAACTCTTGGAAGGCCGCATCGGCCAAAACGCCGCCCCAGCTGTCAAAAATCATCACGGCCTGGGCCCCGGCTTCAATTTGGGTATTCAAATAAAGCGCCACAGCTTTTGCGTTGACTTCCAAAATGCGGTGCATCAAATCGGGTCGGCTGTAGAGCATCGATTTGACCAAGCGGTAATCGTCAGAGCCTTTGCCCTCCACCATGTAGCAGGCCAAGGTCCAGGGGCTGCCCGAAAAGCCAATCAAGGGCACGCGGCCATTCAAAGCTTTGCGAATGGAGTTGACCGCATCAAAGACATAGCGCAACTTGGCCATGTCAGGCACTTGCAGCTCGGCCACGGCAGCTTCATCGCGCACAGATTTGGCAAAACGAGGACCCTCGCCCAGTGCAAAGCTCAAGCCCAGGCCCATGGCGTCTGGCACGGTCAAGATGTCGCTGAACAAAATGGCCGCATCCAAGGGGTAGCGATCTAGGGGTTGAAGCGTCACTTCGGTGGCAAAGTCCACGTTGGTGGCCAAGCCCATGAAGCTGCCCGCTTTGGCGCGCGTGGCGCAGTACTCAGGCAAATAACGACCTGCTTGTCGCATCAGCCACACGGGCGTGTGGTCTGTGGCTTGTCGCAAGCATGCTCGCAAAAAAGTATCGTTGGACAAAGGCGCAAAACTGGCTGAGGTCATAAGATTCAAGTGAATGTGAAGCGTTATTGCTGGATCGGTGAACTTTTGAGTTGACTCAAATAAGATTGAATTTCTTTCACAGTGATCAGCTCTGAGAGAAGGCTGGCGGGTTGACCTGGCGCATACCACGCATAAACCGGTAGACCATTGCGGCCCAACTCATTCAGGGCAGCCGTGATGCGAGGATCGTAACGGGTCCAATCGGCACGCAAAAGCAATACATTGCGGCTGGCGAATTCAGCCAACAAGCCAGCATCCGAAAAAGTCGTCTTCTTGTTGAATTGACACGTCACGCACCAAGCCGCCGTGAAGTCGACAAATACAGGGCGACCTTCTTTTCGGGCCGCGGCCACTTTGTCGGCCGACCACTCTTCCCAAACCACTTTTTGATTGGGTGAAGTTGAAGAACTTGAAGAACTTGAAGATGCAGCCGATGGATTCAAAGGCGCAGACTCAACCAGCGCCCATGTCGGGCCCCACTGCCAAATTGACAGGGCGCCAACCAGCAAGGCTACCGCCGTCATGGCCCGCGCACCAGGCCCATGAAGTGACATGGCCCAAATGAACAAGGTCAAGCTGAGTAAGCAGGCCAAAAATCCAATGGCGCCATCAAGGCCCACTTGCTGACCCAACACCCACACCAACCAAAGCACCGTGGCGTACATGGGAAACGCCATGAACTGCCTGAAAGTTTGCATCCATGCGCCAGGGCGCGGCAACAATTTGACCCAACCGGTGCTTAACGTGATGGCCATGAAGGGCAAGGCCATGCCAAATCCCATAGCAAGAAACACCGGCAAGGCCTGCCAAGCAGGCAGGCCGATGGCCAAGCCCAAAGAGGCCCCCATGAAAGGCGCAGTACAAGGCGATGCAATGACCACGGCAAACACCCCCGACCACAAAGAGTTGGTGACGGGGTTGGCCCATTGATGGCTCGCCAAACGGCTGGGCACAAAGGATCTAAATTCAAACAGGCCCGACAAGTTCAGACCCAAAGCAGCAAACAAGAGCGCCAGAGCACCCACCACCCAAGGAGACTGCAATTGAAAGCCCCAGCCCAATTGCGAACCCGCTTCGCGCAGCCCCAGCATGAGCGCGCCCAGAACCAAGAATGAAATCAAGACCCCTGCGCTGAAGGCCCAAGCGGACAGCTTCATTTCTCTGGGGTGACTGGCGTGCTCTGTGATGTTGAGCAATTTGATGGCCAAAACAGGAAAGACGCAGGGCATCAAATTCAGGAGCAAACCGCCCAGCAAAGCGCCCAACATGGCAAGGGCCCAGGTGGCAAAGGGTGCTGGTGTTGATACCGAGCTAGGCTTGTTTGGCAAGCCTGAAAAGTTCAAATTGCTTGGGGCAATAGGCTCCGAAAACTCTTGCCATTGACCTTGCACAGGTGTTGTCACCGTCCACTGTCGGCCCGTGGGCGCATCGGCCTTGCCTTGCACCAGCAGCCATGTCATTTGCGCAGGGCTGTCCATGCGCTCAGCCGAAATTTGGATGCTGACTTCTGCGCGGGCTGGCGTCTTGTTTGAAGCGTCTGCTGCCACGCTTTGAATGACGGGGGCTGCGCTGTTTTTGACAACGTTGGCTGTTTGAGGAAAGACTGTCCAGTCACTCTTTTGCAGCTCAGGCGGCAGCTGCGAAAGGCTCAATTGCAAAGTGCGACCATCTGCGGCAATGCGTGCTTGATGCTGACCAGGCAAGGCTTGGGCTTGCAGTTGAAGGGCTTTGTCAAACGCATCGCGCGCCATGGCCGTCGCGCCCTGAATGGGCAGCTTGATGCTGAAATCGCCCTCTTGAGGAATGCACTCCTGCTTGCAAACCAACCAATTGGCACGCAATTCAATTTGAATCGAGCTTTCCTTGTTCTGCGGCTTGAAGGACGGGCCTATTTGAATGGGCGTGACCAACAAAGTGGTGTCTTCGTAGCCATAGTTGGCCAAGCTGCCAATGGGAATTCGGCGCGGCGCAGGCCAAACCAGTGGGCCCGCCACCATGCCTGTGGGCAGCTTCCACTGAAGCTCGGTGGGCAGGCCAGAATCGCCGGGGTTGCGCCAGTAGGTGTGCCAATGGGCTTGGTGCACCAGCTCCAAACCCAGCCAAATGGTTTTGCCTGGTCCAAGGCCATTAGGCGCAAGTGCCAACAACGTGGCTTGAACTTGCGGGGTTTTGACCACTTGGCCAGCAGGGCCAGAACTCAAAATTTGAGTTTGTGCGTAGACAGGCTGAGCCAAGCTAATAGACACGCTAATTGCAAAGCTAAGACCCAAAGCGATGCTTGCCCCTGCCTTCAGCAAAAACAGCTTTAAAAATGGCCTCAACAGGTGACGCACAGGCAGGGAGTCCTTAAGCAAAAACATAGAAAGCTGACTGAAAATCAGCCAACGCCAAGTGTGGCCGAAAAATGACCAAATTCAAGAGCCCAACTCTACACCGCAAATTCATACCCCTAAATGAGACGCCTCTATTAAACTGCGCTTATTCAAAAGCTTGCCTCACATGTCACATCACATCCACCATTGGTCCAACTTGACCACCCAAGACTTTGGCCGCATCAATACCAGCCGGGCCATTGCGGTCTTGCCCTTGGCCGCCACCGAGCAACATGGTCCGCACCTGCCCCTTTCGGTCGATGTGGACATTGTGGAAGGGGTCATCCAATCGGCCATCGCCCAATTGAATGCCAGCGCCCATCCCGCGGCAGATGCGCTGAATCAGCAAAATTTATCGATCTTGGTGCTGCCCACCCAAAGTGTCGGTTTAAGCCCAGAGCATGCAGCATTCCCTGGCACGCTCACCTTGAAGCCCGAAACCCTCATTCGCATGTGGACCGACATTGCAGAATCGGTCAAAGCAGCGGGCATTTACAAACTGGTGCTGTTCAATTCGCATGGCGGTCACGTGGGCGCCATGGATGTGGTGGCCCGCGATTTGCGCGCTCGCTTGGGCATGCTGGTTTACAGCGTCAATTGGTACCAACTGCCCCTTGAAGACGACAAAGGGCAAGATGCCCATGCGTTGTTTTCTGACCATGAGCATCGGTTTGGGGTGCACGCGGGCGATCTTGAAACCTCGGTCATGCTGGCGCTCAAACCACATGCAGTGAACATGAGCAAAGCAGAAAATTTTAAGTCAAGCTCAGAAGATCGAGCCCAGTCTTTTCCCATTTTGGGCAACGGGCGCAGTGCCAAACTGGCTTGGCAAATGCAAGATTACAACCCTGCGGGTGCGGCAGGCAACGCTGCTGCCGCAACGGCTCAAAAGGGACAGGTGGTTTTAAATGCTGCCGGCCGTTCCTTGGCGCAACTGCTGTTGGAAATTGATCGCTTGCCCGCCGACACGCTACGGCCTTGAGCCTGCGAGCTTCAGATTAGAGCTTAAGATCACAGCTTTGCCTATATTTTGGGCAAGCTCAACTCACAGGCCGATGGCTCAATTTGCTTCGGGTATTCCCGCGTTGCATCCAAGCACCCACCATCTGCATAAACACCTTTGGCATCTCTGATGCGCATCATTTGGTGCAAGATGTTTTGCAATTTTTCGGGGTTGTGCAGGGTGTCTTGTACGCAGGCGTCTACTTTGGTTTCGTCCATCCACAACTCGCCAGCCGCGTTGGTTTGCACACCATCACGCCAATGAAAAATTTCGAGGCATTTACTTTGCAAGGTAAAAGGCTGGTCGCGCTTCCAAAAGTTGCTGAACAAACCGCTGCCGACATAAATCACCCACGAGCCTTCGTAACCCGTCACATCAGAAGAGTGGGCATCGGGATTGCGAAACCAAACCCGATCGCCAGGCACATAAAAACGTGTGGGCAAAGGTTCCTCAAGGGAGCCATATTCATGCAAAAAAACCTCGTGAAATTGGCCAGAACGAATGGCGTACTTTTCATTCAATGTTTGCAATTGTCCCAACAAGGCAGCGTTGTGCATGGCGGCTTCTTGAGCCAAGCCTAGCAAAATCACATATTCGGTGGCGCGATAGCAAGAAAAGTCATAAAGCTTGCCAGTGGCCTCGGGTTGAGTGGCACTGACCAATGCCTTGATCAAACCTGTACCCGCTTGCAAAATAAAGCCAGCCTCTTCTTCGTATCGCCAAAATTCGCTGGGCCTTTCGGCGGCATCGG
>JACCED011863593.1_pt1 | contig 14688 bp, 12 predicted proteins | sample 7455021 | NCBI WGS metagenome assembly JACCED01 (sample SAMN15323456, study PRJNA562643) | freshwater metagenome | isolation source: river surface water | place: USA:Blue River Watershed | collected 2017-08-19 | reverse complement strand
CCGTGATGATGATGTCATCAGCTCATCGGGCTATCGCATCGGCCCCGGCGAGATCGAAGATTGTTTGCTGAAGCATCCAGCCGTGCAATTGGCGGCAGCGGTTGGCAAGCGCGATGCTATTCGCGGTGAAATCGTCAAAGCCTTTATCGTGCCGAAGATCGGTTTTGAGCCATCCAACGAGTTGGCGGCCGATATTCAAAGCTTTGTGCGTGAGCGTCTGTCGGCGCATGAATATCCACGCGAAGTCGCCTTTATTGATCAGATGCCGCTCACCACAACGGGCAAAGTCATTCGCCGCATCTTGCGCGATCAGGCTTAAGCGAGCAGGCCGCCCGTTTCGGGCTTCAGCGGGTTCTTCGTCAAAGCGGTAGCATCTGCTTGATCGGGTGCCAGGACGCCCGTGAAAGCCTGCCACAGGCCTTCCACGAATTTCGGCTCCATATCCTGCAAAATGAAGACGATGCGCGTCTTGCGCTCGTTATTCGGCCAATGGTCAAGGCTCATCGGCGGATGGAAGACATGCTGCACGCCGTGGATGACGACAGGGCGTTCAGGATCATCATCAAGACCAATAATGCCCTTCACCCGCAATAGATGCGGGCCATGGGCTTGGCGCAAGAGGTCGAGAAAGAGGTCAAAGCCGCTTTTCGGCATCAGCTTGTCACTCTCCAGACAGAAAGCGCGAATGCGCGAATCATGCCGGTTCACATCATGCGGATCTTGCGCGCCATGGTCGTGGCCATGGTGGTCGTGATGGTGATGATGATCATGCCCGTGATGATCATGATGATGATGGTGGTCGTGATCATGCTCGTGAAAGGCTTCAGCATTGAGCCAGCGCTTCACGTCAGGAATTTTCGTCTCAGGATCAAAGAGGCCGAGATTGAGCAAAGCCGCTGCCGTTGCCTCTCCCTTGGCGGCGTCGAGAATAACCGCGCTTGGGTTCAGCGCATGTAAACGCGCGCGCAATGAAGGTGCGCGCTCTGCGCCTTCTGGCATGTCTGTTTTCGTGAGCACGATACGATCGGCAACTGCGGCTTGTTTCACCGCTTCTGCATGGGCATCGAGCGTATTAGCGCCATTAACACTATCCACCAGCGTCACCACGCCATCGAGGCGGAAGCGCATCAGCAGATAGGGGTGATACATGATCGTGTGCAGAACGGGTGCAGGATCGGCCAAGCCCGTTGTTTCAATGACGACACGTTTGAAAGGCGTCATGCGGTTGTTGTCGCGCCGTTTCAGCAAATCTTCGAGCGTGCTGATCAGATCGCCACGAATGGTGCAGCACAGGCAGCCAGACGACATGAGCAGCATGTCACCATCTGCCTGCTCGACCAAAAGATGATCGAGCCCGATCTCCCCAAATTCATTGATGATAACGACCGTATCAGCCAGCGCCGGATCTTTCAGAAGGCGATTGAGCAAAGTGCTTTTGCCCGCACCCAGAAACCCGGTGATGACGGTGAGGGGAATAGGCGGCGGCGGACGACGCACAGTGTCATTCATGCATCAGACTTTCGGGCGCGGCTGCGGTTGTGGCTTCGGCTTGTTCTGCGGCTTTGCAGTCGCCTTCTGTTTCTTGACAGGCTTTGCTTTCGGCTTGTCGTCTGCTTTTGCTTTTGGCTTCTCGCCCGCCTTTGCCATGGCTTCACTCGCTGCAGAGCCAACCGCTGCGACTTTCACGCCACCACGCGGGCCAAGAGCTGCACCCGTATAGCCGGGCGCGCGACCCACATAAACGGGTGTTGGCTCGAAGGTCGGGCGCGTGCCCATTTGCGCCTGAATGGCGGCTACGCCACTGGGATAGGCATTTTGTGAGAAGAAGGAGGCGTTGGAGTCGCTGGAGCCCGTACCTTGCTGGGCTACAACAGCGAAATCATCTTCCGCCACTTGTTCGCGGTTGGGGCCGCAAATGCGCGGGCGCATATTGGGCGCCGCGCCAGCTGTTGCGGGCAAATCAGCAAGCGTCTTGCGTGTGGCCCAAGTTGCAAATCCATTGTCGAGCAGGCTCGCAGCCTTCAACGTACGGGACTTTGCATTGGGATAGCCAAGCACCACAACGATGAGCCGGCGATTGCCCCGCTTGGCGCTGGCGACGACATTGAAGCCGGCAGGGCAGGTGAAGCCGGTTTTCATGCCGTCAGCACCCGGATAACGCCCCATGAGTCCATTATGGGTGGGGATGATCTGATCGCCCAAGCGCAAGGCCCCGATCCCATACAAGGCTTCATATTCCGGGAAGTCACGAAACAGCGCATAGCCTATGATCGCCATGTCGCGCGCAGAGGAATAATGATTATCGGCGTGAAGTCCGTTGGGATTGACGAAATGCGATTCATGCATTCCCAATCGTCGCGCTGTCTCGTTCATCATATCCGAGAAATCTTCGACGCTGCCGCCCAGTCCTTCCGCAATGGTGATGGCGACATCATTGGCGGATTTCACCATCAGCATCTTCAGCGCGTTGCCAAGCGTGACTTCAGTGCCCGGCTTGAAGCCCATCTTGGAGGGCGCGGCCTTGTTGGCGCGTTGCGATACGATCAGCGGCGTGTCGAGTGTGACGCGCTTTTCGCGGATGGCTTGCAAAGCGACATAGGCGGTGACGAGTTTGGTGAGTGAGGCGGGATACCAGCGCGCCGTTGCATCTTGTTCCAGCACGACGCGCCCGCTATCGGCTTCAACAATAATCCACGGCGTGGCATTTGCGACGGGAGCTGTCGCGGTCAAGGCCAAGAGTGGTAGGCCAACAAGACAGACGAGAGCGTGGCGAAAGCGCATTTCCTGTTCCCGGTCGCGCGAAGAGCGCCTCACATCAGTCCTAACCGCTCGCAATCAAAATGCAAAGACGCCTTACTCGTTTGGCGCGGCGGCGTGAATGGCCAAGGCATGAACGCCATTGCGCAGCTCATCGGCCAAAATGTCATTGACCATGCGGTGACGTGCCAGCCGGGTCTTGCCGGTGAAGGCTTCCGACACCACTTTCACCGTGAAATGAGTTTCGGATGCGGACATCATGCCCGGATGGCCGGAGCCGGGATGGCCAATATGTCCTGCATGTTTGTGAGAGTCGTCGATTACTTCAAGCACAACAGGCGCAAGCGCTGCGCGAAGCTTGTCGGTCATTCGATCTTTCACGGTCATTGCGTCCTCGCCACCTTATCGGCAAAGCTGTCGCGCCACCCCGGTGGCAATGCGCTTCAGCCTTGCAGAGCCCTTCTTACACTCATAATGTCGCGCCCATGAATCTCAATTCACCCCTGTTCGATCGCATAAGGTCGAAGGCCAAGGAAGAGCCTGCGCCGCGTTCCGAGCACCCGCCCTGCGCCCATCCCGGCTGTCAGGCAGCGGGGGAGTTCCGCGCGCCTATGGGGCGGCTGCGCGAGGGGCAGTATTTCTGCTTCTGCCTTGATCATGTTCGCGAATACAACGCGACCTATAATTATTTCAACGGCATGAGCGATGCCGATGTGGCCCAGTACCAGAAGGAGGCGGTGATCGGTCATCGCCCGACCTGGACCATGGGGGTCAACCGGGCCGCCCGCGGCTTCCGGGAGGCGGGGGACGAGCCTGAAATGGGCGATCCTCTGGGCATGTACCGGGCCCGGACGCGACGCCCGGCAGAGCCCTCACGGCCAAAATATGGTCTGGCGATCACCAAGGCGCTGAATACGCTGGGCCTCGATGACACGGCGGACGCCGAAAAGATCAAGAATCGCTACAAGGAATGGGTCAAGCGCCTGCACCCGGACGCCAATGGCGGCGACCGTTCGCGCGAAGACAAATTGCGCGAGATCATTCAGGCCTATAATTATCTGAGATCGGCCAAACTCGTGTGAGTCTGGCAACCCTGCCGGGGGTCAGTGCCGGCGAGACTGCCCGCAGGGTTCGGCCCTCAGGGGCCATGCAGGATGCCCATCCGGAATGCGGATGGGTTTGGAGGAATGATGACCGCTACGACCAACACGCCCGGCCTGCCCGATAAGAAAGTTTCGGTTCGCGACGTCTTCAAGATCGATTCTGATATGATGGTCCCGGCCTATTCCAAGGCCACCGAACATGTGCCCGATCTCGATCCCGATTACCTGTTCGACAAACAGACCACGCTCGCCATTCTTGCGGGCTTCGCGCATAACCGCCGCGTCATGGTCACGGGCTATCACGGCACGGGCAAGTCCACCCATATCGAGCAGGTCGCTGCGCGTCTCAACTGGCCCTGCGTTCGTATTAATCTTGACAGCCACGTATCGCGTATTGACCTCGTCGGCAAGGACGCCATCGTGTTGAAGGATGGCAAGCAGATTACCGAATTCCGCGATGGTATTCTGCCTTGGGCGCTTCAGAATAATATCGCGCTTTGCTTCGACGAATATGATGCAGGTCGTCCTGATGTGATGTTCGTCATTCAGCGCGTGCTCGAAGTGTCAGGCCGCTTGACCCTCCTCGACCAGAACCGCGTCATTCGCCCTCACCCCGCCTTCCGTCTCTTTGCAACGGCGAACACGGTTGGCCTTGGTGATACATCTGGCCTCTACCATGGCACGCAGCAGATCAACCAAGGACAGATGGACCGCTGGTCCATCGTGACAGTGCTGAACTATCTGCCGCATGATCAGGAAGTGGACATCGTTCTTGCGAAGTCCCCTCAATATCAGAAGTCGAAGGAAGGTCGCGACACGGTCAGCAAGATGGTGCGCGTGGCTGATCTCACGCGCAATGCTTTCATGGGCGGTGATCTCTCCACCGTCATGAGCCCGCGCAGTGTCATCACCTGGGCCGAGAATGCGGATATCTTCCAAGATATCGGCTTTGCCTTCCGTCTCACTTTCCTCAACAAATGCGATGAGCTGGAGCGTCCGCTGGTGGCGGAATTCTATCAGCGCTGCTTCGGTCAGGAGCTGCCTGAAAGCTCGGTGAATGTGGCGCTGACGTAAGATCATGAGCTCCAACCGCAAGCCCGCAACCAAAGGTGAAGCACCGCAAGAACCGTTCAAGCGGGCGGTGTCTGGTTGTCTGCGGGCCATGGCGCAGAACAAGGATCTGGAAGTCAGCTTTGCGGCTGAACGTCCTTCCTTGATTGGCGCTGGTGCAGAAGCCAAAGCACGATTGCCTGAGCCCGCGCGCAAACTCTCGCCGCGTGAAGCAGCGATTGTGCGCGGTCATGCGGACTCGATGGCGCTGCGCATGGCTTGCCATGACGCCAATGTGCATAAGCGCAATATGCCGAAAGGGCAGGAAGCGCGCGCCGTGTTTGACGCCGTTGAACAAGCACGTGTGGAATCAATTGGCGCGCGGCGCATGGAAGGCGTGGCTGGTAATCTGTCGGCCATGCTCGAAGATCGCTATCATCGCGGCGCTTATGGCGAAGTTTCTGATCGTGCCGATGCGCCGCTTGAAGATGCGGTTGCGCTCATGGTGCGCGAGCGTCTCACCGGTTTGAAGCCCCCGGAAGCAGGTCAAAAAATCGTTGATCTGTGGCGTCCGATCATTGAAAGCCGCGCGGGCAAAGAGCTTGATCAGCTTGGGGACTCAATCGAGAACCAGCGCAATTTCGCCAAGGCCGTGCACAAACTTCTTCAATCCCTCGATATGATGGATGAAGAAGCGATGGATCATGACGACACTGGCGAAGAGGCTGGTGACGAAGAGCCCAATGATAAAGAGCAGGAGCAGGAAGGCGACAGCGAGGAAAGCGATTCCGGTCAGGCTGTCGAGATGGAAAGCGCCGAAGGCTCTGACGAAGAGATGCAGGACGGCGAGATGGATTCCGCCGAAGCGCCAGCAGGCGACTTCCCTGAAGATGCTGAAGATGGCGACGCTGATGAAGCGTCAGAGATGAAGCGTCCGCCGACGCAGCAAGTGCATGAGATGCGCGGGCCGGACTATAAGCCCTTCACCGTCAAGTTTGATGAGATGGTGCTGGCGGAAGAACTTTGCGAGCCCGAAGAGCTGGAGCGTCTGCGCGCTTATCTCGACAAGCAGTTGTCGAATATGTCCAGCATCGTGGCGCGTCTTGCCAACCGCTTGCAGCGTCGCTTGATGGCACAGCAAAATCGCTCATGGGAATTCGACCTAGAAGAGGGAATGCTTGATCCTGCGCGTTTGTCGCGCGTGATCATTGATCCGCAACAGCCCCTCTCTTTCAAGCGCGAGAAAGATACGAACTTCCGCGATACGGTTGTGACCCTGCTGCTCGACAATTCAGGTTCGATGCGCGGTCGCCCGATTACAGTTGCGGCAAGCTGCGCCGATATTCTCGCACGCACGCTGGAGCGTTGCGGCGTGAAGGTCGAGATCCTTGGCTTTACCACGCGCGCATGGAAGGGTGGTCAGGCACGCGAGGCCTGGTTGCAGGCAGGCAAGCCTGCCAATCCGGGTCGCCTCAATGATCTGCGTCATATCATCTACAAGTCTGCCGATGCGCCGTGGCGTCGTGCACGCCGCAATCTCGGTTTGATGATGCGCGAAGGTTTGCTGAAGGAGAATATCGACGGGGAGGCACTGGATTGGGCGCATCAGCGTTTGCTCGGTCGCCCTGAGCAGCGCCGCATCCTGATGATGATTTCAGACGGTGCGCCGGTCGATGACTCAACCCTCTCCGTCAATCCCGGCAACTATCTTGAGAAACATCTGCGCCGCGTGATCGCGGAGATCGAAACACGCTCGCCGGTTGAACTCATCGCGATTGGCATCGGCCATGATGTGACCCGCTATTATCGCCGCGCCGTGACGATTGTGGATGCGGAAGAGCTGGGTGGTGCGATGACCGAAAAATTGGCTGAGCTGTTTGATGAGGCTGGGCCAGAGCCGGTGCGAGACCCGCGCCGCATGGTGCAAGCCACGCGCACCTCATCCCGCCCCGTCAAAGTGGCATAAAGAAAACGGCCCGCTGAAGAGCGGGCCGTTGTTGTTTCAACCAGCGATCAGTCGATCAGGCAGAGGCCTGCTTCTTGACGATCTCGCGCTTGATCACGAGCGCGCCCTGCGACAGCTCCTCATCGCGAGCCTTCAAGAGGAAAGCATCGAGGCCACCGCGATGCTCGACCGAGCGCAGAGCCGCAGCCGCCACGCGCAGGCGCACAGGGCGCTTCAGCGTGTCCGAGATCAGCGTGACATTGCACAGGTTGGGCAGGAACCGGGTGCGGGTCTTGCGGTTCGAATGGCTGACAAGGTTACCCGACTGGACGGCCTTGCCGGTCAGCTCGCAACGGCGGGACATGGCACGCTTCCTTTCAAACTCGTCTACGGGAGCCACTAAGGCTCTTCCGCCCGGATGAACCGGAGAACTGGAACCACGATTGGTATCTGGGACAGGGCAAGCCCGACTGGGCCTGTATCACAGGTCCGCACAGATCCAACCGCTTGGGTGAATTGATCGCGGGTCTATACTGGACGGGCTCCAAGGCGTCAAGCGAAAGGGGCCATTTTCGGCCATTTCCGGCCGCGCCACGAGAAAGGCCGATTCACAAGCATGATAGGCCGGGTTAGAAGCTCAGGCTAACGCTGGAATTGGGCTGATTCGATGATCCCTGCCGCATCCTCGCGAATGATGCTTGCCGCTGGCGCCCTGGCGCTGGGCGCGCTGACGCTGGGCGAGGCGCAGGCGCAAGATACGTTCCGCGCCCGCTATTCCGTCAAGCTCATTGGACTGGCTCTGGGTTCTGCGAGCCTCAATGGCAGCTTTGACCCTGCCGGCTACAAGGTTGAGGCGACAGCGCGCCTGGCAGGCGTGGCCAGCATGGTCTCCAATTCCAAGGGTGCGGCGACCTCTTCGGGCGTTTTCCTGCAGGGCCGGGTGGCGCCGAATGCCTTTGCCACAACTGCCGCCAATTCCACCACCACGCGCACGGTCCGCATGGCCCTCAAACAGGGCAATGTGACCGCCTCCGAAATCAGCCCGCCTTTTGAAGAGCTGCCCGGTCGCGTGCCGGTCATGGAGCTGCACAAGCAGAGGGTCATAGATCCGTTGAGTGCGCTGGTGATGCCTGTGCCCGGCGAAGACAAGGTGCTTGGCCCGGCCGCCTGCAATCGCTCCATCCCCGTCTATGATGGCTGGGCGCGGTTCAACATCAATCTGAGCTTTGTGGGGCTACGTCAGGTCTCCGCCAAGGGCTATGAGGGCCAGGTCGCCGTCTGCAATGTCCGCTATATCCCTGTGGCAGGGCACCGCCCGGATCGTCCCGGCACCAAATTCATGGAAAACAACAGGCAGATGGAAGTCTGGCTGGTGCCGGTGGGCGAGACCCGGATCGCTGTTCCTTTCCGCATCTCCGTGGCAACCATGATTGGCACGACCGTCATCGAGGCCACTGACTTCGAGGCCACCGCTGGTACACGCGCCTCGCGTTGATCTGTCCCATTTCAAGACAGTCCCTTCACCATGACCGCTCTCAGCGCGCCCGTCGTCGAGAGCCTGAGCAAGCTTTCCGCGCATAGGTTGTGGCAAAATTATCCACAGCCCCCATATGTACCGTGAACAGGATAGCAACGAGGCGCCTCATCCGATTCGTCGCGTGTTTGTTCAGGCTGTGTGCCAGAGGTTAATGGCCGGGCGAGAAACTGCGCGTTGACAAAAGCCCGGATTGGAGTCCCTGCGTCCTTGTGTCCGGATGATCTGGTTTGGCGCTGGCGAGAATGGGTTTTCACAAGGGATAGGGGCTTGGCCACCCAGCCGACCACATCTTGCGGTGAACAAAACAGGACTCACCCAGAGTCAGCGATTCGGGCGCGATTCGTTCCCATCCCGTTCGAAATATGAATCGGGACTCGACGGACTGTCCCATTTCGGGCAGAGCGAATGCTCATGAGCGCGTGTCGCTCACATGAAGGTTGGTGGCATGACCCTTGTTGTTCCGGCTTCGCTTCAGCGCAGTTCTGCGGAACTGACGCGCGGGGTTACGGCTGTGCTGGGCCCCACCAATACAGGCAAGACCCACATCGCCATTGAGCGGATGCTGCAATATCCCACTGGCATCATCGGTTTGCCGCTGCGCCTTCTGGCGCGTGAAGTCTATAACAAGATCGTTGAAAAGGTTGGCGCCAATGCGGTGGCGCTGATTACGGGCGAAGAAAAAATCAAACCACGCAATCCGCGTTTCTGGGTTTCAACTGTTGAAGCCATGCCGCGAGACCTGTCGGTCGATTTTGTTTGCGTCGATGAAATCCAACTCGCTGCTGATCTTGATCGCGGCCACGTTTTTACAGATCGTCTGCTCAATCGCCGCGGGCGAGAAGAGACATGGTTGATTGGTGCCTCCACCATTGAACCGCTCATTCGCAAATTGCTCCCCGGCGTGCCCGTCAATACGCGCCCGCGCATGTCCACGCTGGCTTTTGCAGGCGAGCGGAAATTGTCGCGTCTGCCACCACGCAGTGCCATTGTCGCCTTCTCTGCTGATGAAGTTTACGCCATTGCAGAATTGCTGCGTCGTCAGCGCGGTGGAGCGGCTGTTGTGTTGGGCGCATTGAGTCCGCGCACACGCAATGCGCAAGTGGCGCTCTATCAATCGGGCGAAGTCGATTACATTGTTGCCACTGATGCAATTGGCATGGGGCTTAACCTTGATGTCGATCACATTGCCTTTGCGGGTGATCGCAAATTTGATGGCTGGCAATATCGTCGGCTGAATCCTGGTGAGTTTGGACAGATCGCCGGTCGCGCCGGTCGCTACATCAAGGATGGCACCTTTGGCACGACCGGGCGCTGTTCCGCTTTTGATGAAGAACTTGTCGAAGCGCTCGAAGAACATCGCTTCGATCCGCTGTCGATGCTGCAATGGCGCAATTCGGATTTGAATTTCGACAGTCTCGAAGCGTTGCAATCCTCGCTCGATCAACTGCCACATCAGGAAGGTTTGACGCGTGCGCCCATTGGCGAGGACATCATGGTTCTCGACATTGCAGCGCGTGATGAGGATGTGCGCCGGCAGGCCAAGACCAGGGCGGATGTGCAACGCCTGTGGGAAGTTTGCCAGCTGCCAGATTATCGCAAAGTTTCGCCCGCTGCCCATGCGGAACTGGCGCTCACCTTGTTCCGTTTTGTGGTGAGGGCAGGGCGCGTGCCAGATGAGTGGTTTCAGAGGCACTTGTCCATGTTCGACCGCACCGATGGCGATATCGACACGCTGTCGGCGCGCATTGCCCAGGTGCGGACTTTCAACTTCATCGCCAACCGTCCGGACTGGCTCCGTGATCCTGAGCATTGGCAGGGCGTCACGCGTCAGGTAGAGGACAGTCTGTCCGACGCTCTTCATGAGCGGCTCGCCCACCGATTTGTTGACCGGCGCACGAGTGTGCTCATGCGCCGCCTGAGAGAGAATGCAATGCTTGAAGCGGAAATCACCGGGTCCGGCGACGTGATTGTCGAGGGCGAGCATATTGGTCACCTGCACGGCTTCCGTTTCACCCCGGACCCGCAGGCGGGTGGAGAGGTGGCGCGTACCTTGAACGCAGCCGCCCTGAAGGCGCTGGCGAGCGAGATCGAAAGCCGCGCAACCCGCGTCAATGAGGCCGTGGATGATGCCTTTGTCCTGGCGAATGACGGGCTGATCCGCTGGCTCGGTGAGCCGGTCGGCAAGCTCACGGCCGGGGACCATATTTTGAGCCCGCGGGTGCGGGTGCTGGCGGATGAGCAGTTGACGGGTGCGGCCCTTGAGATGGTGCAGCGCCGGCTCGACCTCTGGGTCGCCCAACATGTGAAGAAGCTTCTGGCTGGTCTTGCAGAACTTGAGGCAGGCGAGGGGCTTGAGGGCATTGCCCGCGGTGTGGCCTTCCAGCTCGGTGAGGCGCTGGGCGTGCTGGAGCGCTCGCGCGTTGCCAATGAAACCAAGTCCATGGACCAGAATGCCCGCGCAGTGCTGCGCAAGCTCGGCGTGCGCTTTGGGGCCTACCATCTCTATCTGCCCGCCCTGCTGAAGCCCGCCCCGCGTGCCCTTGCCGCGCAGCTTTGGGCGCTCAAGCATGGTGGCATCGAGGGCGTGAAGGGCCTTGATGAGGTGGCGCATCTCGCCTCTTCCGGGCGCACCTCTTTTGCTGCTGATGCCGAAGTGCCGAAGGGGCTTTACTTGGCGGCCGGTTTCCGCGTCTGTGGCGAGCGTGCGGTGCGTGTCGATATTCTGGAGCGTCTGGCCGACCTCATCCGTCCTGCCATCGCCTATCGTCCAGGCGTCACGGTTGGCGAGCCCCCGGCTGGCGCAGCGGATGGCGACGGTTTCGTGGTCACAGTAGCAATGACTTCACTGGCCGGCTGCTCGGGCGAGGCCTTTGCCTCTATCCTTAAGTCATTGGGATATCAGGTTGAAAGCCGGAAAGGCCCGGCCATCACGCAACCCATTCTGAAGCCTGCCCCGACGGCGCCGATCTCGGCCCCTGTTGCGGAAGTGGCTGGTGAGGTAACGGCAGAGACGGGCTCCGAGCCTGCGGCTGAGGCCGTGAGTGCTGAAGCGCCCGCCGAGCCCGTGGTCGTGGAAGACACGCCTGCACCTGCGGCAGAGGCCGCGGCAGAGACCGCGGACGAGGCTCCGGTAAACGAAGGCGAAGTCTCTGAAACGCCTGCTGAAGAAGCGCTTATTGAGGTTTGGAAACCCGGTCGCCGTCCCTTCGAGGGGCGCCGCCCGCAGCATCATCAGCGCGGCCGGGGCCCCCGTCGCGACCAGCAAGGCCAGCCGGCCCAGCCGGGCGAAGGCTCGCCCGCAGGGGAAGGTGGTGGCGAGCAGCAGCGCGGTCCGCGCCGCGACAAGAGCCGCTTTGAAGGGTTTAAGGGTAAAGGCGATAGAAATCAGGGTGATAGGCCGCGTCATGGGCATGGCAAAGGCCGTCCTGAGCGCGGTGGCCCGCGCGGTGATCGCCCCTTTGCCTCCAGTGAGCGCCCTGTGAAGGAGCGCGCCCCGGATCCCAATTCACCTTTCGCCAAGCTTCTGGCGTTGAAGGAAAATCTTGAGAAAAAGAAGGACAGCTGAGGGCCGTGGCTGAAACCGGTTCTGCGCCTGTCGCGCGCCAGCGGCTCGACAAGTGGATCTGGTTTGCCCGTGTCGTCAAAACACGCTCGCTCGCGGCCCAGTTGATTGAGGCCGGCCATGTCCGGGTGAATGGCGCCAAGGTCGAAACGCCAGCTCGTGCAGTGAAGGTCGGGGATGTCCTGACGATCGCGCTGGAGCGGCAGGTGCGGGTACTGAAGGTGACGGACTGCGGCACCCGGCGCGGCCCCTATGAAGAGGCCCGCCAGCTCTATGAAGAGCTGACCCGGCCCTGAGGCTCGCGACCAATGGCGGGTTGGTGCTGTCTTGCGCAGGCCCAGCAAAGGCGCTAGCAACGGCTGGAACACAAAAGGCTCCACGGGCCTTCCGGAGTAGCGGGAATGACCTACGTCGTCGTCGAAAACTGCATCAAGTGCAAATACATGGATTGCGTGGAAGTCTGTCCGGTGGACTGCTTCTATGAAGGCGAGAATATGCTCGTCATCCATCCCGACGAATGCATTGACTGCGGTGTTTGCGAACCCGAATGCCCCGCTGAGGCGATCAAGCCGGATACGGAGCCGGGTCTGGAAAAATGGCTCACGCTGAATGCCGATATGGTTAAGTCTTGGCCCAATGTAACGGTGAAGCGCGAAGCTGCTGCAGATGCGAAGGAATTTGACGGAAAGCCCGGAAAATTCGAGGCCTATTTCTCGTCCAATCCCGGCGAGGGCGACTAAGCCTTAGAAAACTAAGAAAATTTTGGCGTCGCTGGGGATCCGTTTCCCCGGCGCGAATGCTTTTTCGGCTGCTCACCCCACTTTGAAACGTACCGATTTTGTGATATACATTCGTTTAACAGTCGATTTCGGCAATTGCTCGGCTGCCGCCGGGGTTCACGGGCGGCAGTAGGGGTCTGTTTCCCCCCCATCGGCCCGGCCTTTCGCGAGGACCGCGGCTTTTTTTGCGGGGGTACACTGTCCGGTCGGCTGAGGAGCCCGCGGGCGCGTATTGTCCGACTGATCGGTCTCCGATCCGCCCACCGGAGGGTGCGCGGCAGCCTGTCCCGTCTCCAAAGCGGGGCTACAGAGGAGTACCGAGTATGCCTTCGTCCAAGAAGTCGTCGCGTCCGGCCACCAAGACCCCTGCGAAGGGCAAAACTGCGGCTGCCGCGACCACGAAAGCCAAGGCCTCGGTGAAATCTGCTCCGCCCCGCGCTGCGGCAGCCAAAGCGGCGACCGGCAGCGTGAAAAAGTCCGAAGCCACAAAGGCTCCGACCAAGGCCAAGGAGACTGCTGCCAAGGAAGCCGTGAAGGCTCCTGCCAAGGCCGCAGCCAAGTCCTCTGCGGCGCCTGCGCGCAAGGTTGAGACGAAGAAGCCTGAAGCCCCCAAGGCCAAGGTAGAGGTCAAGAAAGTTGAGGCGAAGAAGGTCGAAGCCAAGAAGGCAGAGACCCGCAAGCCTGAAGCCAAGAAGGTCGAGGCCAAGGCCGAGGCCAAAAAAGACATTTCGAAGAAGCCTGTTGAGAAGGGATCGCAGAACCAGAAAGCCGCGACATCGAAGACATCCGCTCCTGTCGCAGCCAAGTCTGTCGCGTCAGGAGGCAAGACGCCCCCGGCCTCAAAGCCGGGACAGAAAATTCCTCCGACCACTGTTGCCCCTGTGACCCTGAAGAAAACGCAACCGGCGCCGTCAGCCAAGGCTGACGTGAAGGCCGATGCCAAGGCGTCTGCCAAGGCTCCTCTCAAGACACCGGCCAAGGCTCCGGCCAAACCCGACCTGAAAAAACCCAGCGCGCCGGCCAAGGCCGAGGCGAAGCCTGCTGCTGCGAAAGCGGCCCCCGCGCCTGCCAAGGCCGCTGCGCCCTCAAAGCCCGCTGCCGTTAGCAAGCCTGTCGCACCTGCTGCTGCCAAGCCTGCCGCGCCTGCGGCTAAAGAGGCTGCAAAAGCGCCTGCCAAGCCAGCGGCTGCGGCGCCGGCTCCAGTGGCTACCAAGCCAGCACCTGCGCCCGTGGCAAAACCTGCTGCACCCGTTGCAGCGGCACCCGCCCCGGCGCCTGCGCCCGCCCCCAAGCCGCAGCCCAAAATCACGGCTGCCAAGACGGGCTTCAAGGCTGGCGAACATATCGTCTATCCCGCTCATGGCGTTGGTCAGATCACCGCCATCGAGGAGCAGGAAGTCGCGGGCTTCAAGCTCGAACTCTTTGTCATTTCCTTCGCCAAGGACAAGATGACGCTGAAAGTGCCGCTGCCGAAAGTCGTTTCGGGCGCCATTCGCAAATTGGCCGAACCGGCTGTGGTGCAGAAGTCGCTTGATACGCTCACCGGTCGCGCCCGTATCAAGCGCACGATGTGGTCACGTCGCGCGCAGGAATATGAGGCCAAGATCAATTCAGGTGATCTCGGCGCGATTGCTGAAGTTGTGCGCGATCTCTATCGCTCCGAGGCGCAGCCTGAGCAGTCTTATTCTGAGCGCCAGCTTTATGAATCGGCCCTCGACCGCATGGCGCGTGAAATCGCTGCCGTGCAAAAGCTGACAGAAACGGAATCGCTGAAGCTCATTGAGAGCATGTTGCAAAAGGGTCCCAAGCGCGGTGGTCCCAAGACCGATGCGGCTGCGGATGCTGACGGCGATGACGCCGATCTCGATGATACGCCAGATGGTGATATCGAAGAGGCAGCATGATCTGCTGTTGCAGATGAGAAAGAAAAAACCCGGCCTTGCGCCGGGTTTTTT
>JACCED011135795.1_pt1 | contig 14694 bp, 9 predicted proteins | sample 7455021 | NCBI WGS metagenome assembly JACCED01 (sample SAMN15323456, study PRJNA562643) | freshwater metagenome | isolation source: river surface water | place: USA:Blue River Watershed | collected 2017-08-19 | reverse complement strand
TTGCACATGTCGTAGAGGGTGAGGGCGGCGACCGAGACAGCGGTCAGAGCTTCCATTTCGACCCCCGTGGCCGCGGTGATCCGGGCAGACGCCGTGATGCGGATGCGATCCCGGGTCTCTGGTGTTTCAAAGTGAATCTCACAATGGGTGATCGGCAGCGGATGGCACAACGGAATCAGGTCTCCGGTGCGTTTGGCCGCCTGGATCCCCGCGATGCGGGCCGTGGCCAAGACATTGCCCTTGGCCATACCGTCCGATTCGATCAGCTCGAGGGTGGTGGAGGCCACGAGGATCTCCCCGCAGGCCACCGCTTCCCGGAACAGGGCGGGCTTGGCCGAGACATCCACCATGCGTGCCTCGCCGCGCTCGTCCAGATGGCTCAGGCGCGAGCCGCCGGGCGGCGACGGCGTGGAGTGGCTCGTGGGGTCGGATTCAGGCATAGCGGCCGGTCCGGTGCTCGGGCTTGAAGAACTCCTGCAGCAGACGGTCGACCTGCAGCAGGCCGTCGCGGGTCAGCCCGAGATGCGTCTCCGACGCCACCAGGAAGCCCCACGCGTTGAGGGTGGCCAGGGGCGCGGCGAATCGGATCCGGGGATCTTCTCCGAATTTCTCGGCGAAGGCATCGATGGCCACGCTCCCCAGTTTGAGTTGCAGGATGAACTCCCGCAGGTATCGCTCGTCTTCGGGCAGCACGTAGGCGCGGTAGGTGGGCAACTGGCCGGCGTTGACGGCGTCGACGTAGGGTTGGAAGTCGTGGTGGTTCTGGTAGTGCACCCGATTGAGATGGCCGAAGCTGGCCACGCCGATGCTCAGCAGATCGGCCCCGCTGAAGAGCCCCTGACGGTACTCGAACTTCACCCGCGCGGGATCCTTCACCACGGTGGTGGTGCTGGTGACCGTGTAGCCCCGCTCCTCGAAGGCCCGGAACGCCTCGTCCACCCAGCGACGCTTGGTGTCCCAGTCGGCGACCGGGGCCACCAGCTTGCCCTCGGCTTTCATCTGGCGGTAGATGCCCGTGTTGTAGGGCACCTCCATCTGATAGAGGGTCACCGAGTCGGGTTCCAAGGCCACCGCCTTGGCCACGGCTTCCTGCCATTTCTCGGGGGTTTCCTCGACCATGCCGGCGATGAGGTCGATGTTGATCTGCGGGAAGCCGATCTCCCGGGCGTAGCCGTAGGCCCGCAGGATCTCCTTGGAACGGTGGGCCCGGCCGTTGATCTCCAGGATGTGGTCGTCGAAATGTTCGATGCCGAGGCTCAGTCGCGTGACGCCCATCTCCCGGATGGCCTTCAGCTTGTGGTCGGTGAGTGTGCCCGGTTCGGCTTCGAAGGTGATCTCGGTGGCCTCGTCCCAGGGGAGCAACCGCTTCATGCCCTCGGTGAGGTACCGGAGCTGGTCGGGTGACAGGTAGCTGGGGGTGCCGCCGCCGAAGTAGATGAAACGCGGTTTCCGCCCTGCGATCGCCGCTTTCTGCGTGTAGGCCGAAAGGTCTTTGAGCAGCGCATCGAGGTAGGCCTTGATGTCGTCGGCGTTCTTGTCGGTGTAGACGCGGAAGTAGCAGAAGTGGCAGCGCTTCCGACAGAAGGGAATGTGGGTGTAGAGGCCCAGCGGAACCCCGTCCCGGGGAGGCTGGTCCAGCGCCTGATGGAACGCCGGGATGGCTTCTGCGCTCCAGAAGGCGAACGGAGGATAATTGGCGACGAAGTAATTGCCCGCGGTGGTCTCCCGCTGCAGGGGCGGGCCCGCCTGGGCGGGGGGCGGGGCGATGGTGACAGTGCTCATGGTCGCGCGTTGATGACACCAAACCTCCGGCGGGCCGGCACGATCGTCAATGAGGCAGAGTGCCGGAACCCGGGAAATGCCGCGCAGGATCGTGCGTCCGGAGGGGACTGAGCCCCGGTATCAGGACGGCCGGCGCCCTCAGGCCCGGCGGCGGGGACCCGGGAAGAAGGCGTTGGTGGTCTGCTGGTATCGGCGATAAGCCTCGCCCTTGGACTTCACCGACAGGGCCTCGGTCATGGGGATGCCCGTGACGTTCACCAGGAAGTGATACATCAGGGCCGGAGCGATGAGGCCGATCCACCCCCAGGGGCTCGTGAGGGCGAAGACGCCGTAGCCCAGCCAGATCAGCCATTCGAAGAAGTAGTTCGGGTGGCGGGAACATCCCCAGAGCCCGTTCTGACAGACCTGTCCTTTTCGAGCTGGATCGGCGCGAAAGCGGGCCAGTTGCCGATCGGCCAGCGATTCACCGAGGAGGCCCGTGGACCAGAGCCCCAAGCCCACCCAGAACCCCGCGCCGGCCCATCCGGAGCGGGCCTGCGGAGGATGGAGTTGGCTGATCAGCCACGGAGCCGACAGCACGACCTGCAAGATCCCCTGGAGCAGGAAGAACCCCAGCATTCTCCGCTCGGTTTTCGCGCCCCATTCCTGCCGCAGTTGGGCGTAGCGGACATCCTCGACCGGATGGTGTGCACGCACCCGCCGGAACAGGTGCAGACCGAGTCGCAGGCTCCACAGCGTCACCATGGCGACCAAGGGCCATCGGGCCGCCAGCGCCGATGCGATCCCCGCAACCCCCGAGCCGCTCGAGGCCTCGCCAGCGGCCGACGCCAGCGCATAGAGCAGGATCAACGGCGTGAACCCGAGCGACCAGACGATGTCGACGATGCCGAAGTTGTTGAGGCGACGGGCCAGCAGGAACGTGAGTCCCATCTCCACCCCCACGAAGGCCAGCCCCGCGAGGATCAGGAGGAGCGGTGCAGGCAGGATCATGGTGTCGGCAAGGGGCCCTCAGCCGGCCATGAGGCTGCGGTTGTTCGGAGCCGTCCACGTGGCCTGCACCACGCTGATGTTCCTCCAGAGGAAGGCCGATTCGCAGTAGGCGAGGTAGTAGTTCCACGTGCGGATGAACCGATCGTCGAAGCCCTGATGACGCACCTCGTGGAGGCCCTGGTTGAAGCGCTCACGCCACTCGCGCAGGGTGCGGCCGTAGTCGAGCCCCATGTCGTGAAGGGTGTGCAGATGCAGCCGGCCGGTGTTCTGCATCGCCTGATTGACGCGGTTGAGCGAGAGCAGCAGCGAACCCGGGAAGATGTGCTTCTGGATCCAATCGACGCCGCGCCGGAGTTCATCGTGCCGGGAGTCGGGATAGGTGATGAACTGGGCGGCGAAAAGTCCGTCGGGTTTGAGTAGTCGCTGGACGGTCTGGCAGTACGTTTCGAGATACTGGTCACCGATGGCCTCCATCATCTCGATGCTCACGATCTTGTCGAATTGGCCTGTCAGTAGGCGGTAGTCGACCACCTGCACCGTGGCACGATCGGCGATGCCTTCGCGGGCGAAGCGATCCCGGCAGTAGGCGGCCTGGGCCTCTGACAGCGTGATGGTGGTGACCCGGGCCCCGCGTGTTCGCACCGCATGGCTGGCCATGCCGCCCCATCCCGAACCGATCTCGAGCAGATGCTCACCGGGCTGGAGCCGCAGCTCCCGGCAGAGCCGCTCGTACTTGGCGGTCTGGGCGGCCTCCAGGGATTGATCGGGCGATTCGAACAGCGCCGCCGAATAGGTCATGGTCGCGTCGAGCCACTGCGAATAGAACTCGTTGCCCAGGTCGTAATGGGCCGCGATGTTCGCCCGGGATCCGGTGAGCGAATTGCGGTTGAGGAAATGCCTCAGGCGATTGGCCGCATTCAGGACCGCGAAGCGCAGGCGTTTGCGGGCCGATCCGGACATCGTGGGCGCCTGCTCCACGTTGGCGCAGAACCACGCGATCACCGCGGCGAGGTCGGGCGTTTCCCAGTCGCCTTCCTGGTACCCCTCGCCGAAGCCGATGTCGCCGCCCACCGCGCAGCGGGTGAAGAATCGCCACCGCCGCACCTGGATCTCGGCGGCCGGTGACTGGCCGGCCTTGCCGAATTCACGGGTTGAACCGTCGGGGTGCACCAGGCGCAGATGTCCGGCGGACATCGGCGCGAACAACGAATGCACCAGACCCCGCGCCATCGATTCGGTCCAGCGGGGGGCCGACGGGTTGTCGATGACCTCCGAAGCTTCATCGGAAGCGGCGGCGGCGATCGTCGGAAGGAGCGAGTCGGAATGGGGGCGGCTCATGGTGGGTTCGACAGAGGGGTAAGGTGGGCTGATTCACCAGATTCACAACCCCGGGATTTGCATTACCGGGGGTCGGTCTGGGCGGGATCGAGCGACGAGTGGGGCCGGAAGACGCCCCGTTGCAGGTCGCGCCGATCGGACTTGGCGTACCACGGAACCCGTTTGAGCCACAGCCGGAGGGCCTGCCAGTGGATGGCGGTGATCACCTTCAGGGTCACGAGCGGGTAGCGGAGGCTCAGGCGGAGGATCTCCCGGTCGGTGAGGGGGCGACGGAGGCCGGACAGGGTGGTGATCAGGAGGTTGCGCCCGTCGCGGACATCGTTCACGGCGATGCGCAGACGCGGTCCCGGGGTCTCGAGCCGGAAATCGAAACACACATCGAGGGCGGTGAAGGGCGAGACGTAGTAGTGCTTGGGCACCACGCATCGGAAAGCCGCTTCGGTGGATCCGCTCTGGGCCCCCTCGAGAGGCACCACGTAGGGCTTGAGCTCGCCGAAGGTGTTGCCCACCTCGGCCACCGCGCAAATCGGCTCACCGGAGGCGCGCGTGCAGAAATAGAAGCTCACCGGGTTGAAGACGTATCCGGCGATGCGGGGGAGGGTGAGCAGCAGAATGCGGTCGGTATCGGTCAGGCTCACGCCCTGGGTCGCGAGCCAGGCCCGGAGTGCACGTCGGGTGTCTGTGGCCGCGCCGCGGGCCTTCGCGGAGGCCGGGTTGGCGTGGGTGTCCGTTTCAGGTTTTGAGTTGGGCTGTGCGTTGGGCTGTGCGTTGGGATCGGGGAGATGATCCGAATCGCGGAATTCCAGCCAGTTGCGTCGATTGCGGCTGAAGAACCGCAGCCGGGCGTCGAGGGTGTCGAGTTCGTCGAGGTCGAGGCAGGCGAGGAAGATCCCGTATTCGAAGCGGTGCGTCCGGGGCTCGAGGCGATGGTGCATCACCCGGGCCTCGTAGAGGCACGAGCGCAGCGGGGCATCGTCGGGGGAGGCGGGCCGGATCATGCGGATCGGCCTCACCGTCGCATCAACCACTCCAATGTCGAGGCGGCGTCCCGGGGTGGACCCGGTACGGAAAGCCAAAACGGTCCGTGGCTCCGGGGTCGGATCCCCTGTAGTGTCCCTTCCTCATCGTGAACGAAGGAGTACTCATTTCGGCCCAGGACCTGGTCTTGAACATCAACGACCGAGCGCTGTTGGACCGCGCCTCGCTGGCCTTGTCGGCGGGCGATCGGGTCGGGTTGGTCGGCCGCAACGGCGCGGGCAAATCCACCTTCATGCGGCTCCTGGCCGGCGAGGCCGAGGTCGATGAGGGTGCGATCACCCGCCGTCGAGATCTGGTCACGGGCTATTTGTCGCAGGCCTTCGAACTGGACCCGGAGATCACGGTGCTCGAGGCCGCACGCGACGGGGCCCGCCATGTGCTGTCGCTCATCCACGAATTCGAGAATCTCCCGGGCCACTCCAGCCGTCATGATCACCTCGAGGAGCGCATCCAGCAGTTGGAGGGTTGGACGGTCGATTCCCGTGTCCGCACCGCCCTCAACCAGTTGGGCTGCCCTCCGGACGACCGGAAGATCGGCAGCCTGTCGGGCGGCGAGCGTCGGCGTGTGGCCTTGGCGCGGGCCCTGATCGCACGGCCCGATTTCCTGATGCTCGACGAGCCCACCAACCATCTCGACACCGAATCGGTCGAATGGATCACCGAGTTCCTGGCGGGCTATCCGGGCGGTCTGCTGGTGGTCACCCATGACCGGCATTTCCTCGATTCGGTGGCCACCACCATCGTCGAGCTGCGCAACGGCAAGTTCGAGCGCTACGACGGCAACTACTCCGAATACCTGCTGCAGCGGGCCGAGAAACTCGCCACTGAAGAACTGACCGAGCACAAGCGGCAGATGTTCCTGCGGCGGGAGATCGAATGGGTGCGCCGTCGCCCGAAGGCCCAGACCAGCAAGAGCCAGGCGCGCCTGGACCGGTTCGCCGCCGCCGAGAACGCCGGCCCGCCGCCCTCGGAGTCCGAGATGGAACTGGTCATTCCGCCGCCGCCGCCGCTGGGCAATCGGGTGGTGGAGATCGAGGGGGTGGGCATGGAGTTCGGGGGGCGTCGTCTGTTCTCCGATCTCAGTCTCAATTTCGCGGGCGGCACCCGCATCGGCGTGACGGGCCGCAACGGTCTGGGCAAGACCACACTGTTGCGCATCCTGTTGGGTGAGCAGACTCCGACCGAGGGCGAGGTGCGGATCGGATCGCTGACCCGCTTCAACTATGTCGACCAGGGTCGGCTTCGGGTGAATGAAGAACGGACCGTCTTGGAAGAGGTCAGCGACGGCACCGAGTGGGTCCAATGGGGCGATGAAAAGCTCTCCCTGCGCGGCTATCTCAAGCGGTTCCTCTTCACCGACGACCGCATCACCACGCAGGTCAAGCACCTCAGCGGGGGCGAGCGCAGTCGGCTGTTGCTGGCACGGGTGCTCAAGCGGGGCGGCAATTTCCTGGTGCTCGACGAGCCGACCAACGATCTGGACCTGCAGACGATGCGGGTGCTCGAGGAGGCGCTGACGCTCTTCCCCGGCTGCGTGCTGGTGGTGAGCCACGACCGCTATTTCCTCAATCGGGTGTGCACGGGCATCCTGGCCTTCGAGGGCGAGGGACGGGTCGTCTTCAGCGAGGGCAACTACGACTACTATCTCGAAAAGCGTCGCCGGGCCGCCTCGGGTTCCGGTGGAGGCTCCCGGGAATTCAAGATCACCGGGTCGGCCTCCGCCTCCAAGGCGGGCAAGCCCCGAAAGCTCAGCTTCAAGGAGCAGCGCGAACTCGAAGGCATCGAGGCCGTGATCCAGACGGCCGAGGCCGACGTGACCGAACGCGAAGCGCAGTTCGTGGATCCGGAATTCGTGCGCAAGAACGGAGCCCGGATGCAGGCGTTGCTGGCGGAGCTGGAGACGGCCAAGGCCAGGGTTGCCTCGCTCTACGCCCGTTGGGAAGAATTGGAGGCCGTCCGCGCCGCATCGGCCGGCCAGTCCTGAACGTCCCCGATCCATGGCTTCAATCGCGTCGTCGCCCTCGCACCTGAAAGGTCTGGACTACTCGGTGGTCCAGCAGTGCATGCATTGCGGCCTGTGCCTTCCGAGCTGCCCGACCTACGACGCGACGAAGCTCGAACGGCACTCGCCCCGGGGACGGATCGCCCTGATGCGCGCCATCGCCGATGACCGTCTGGAGCCCACCAAGACCTTCGCCGACGAGATGTACTACTGTCTGGGATGTCTGGCCTGCATGAGCGCCTGCCCGGCCGGAGTGGATTACGCCGAACTGTTCGAGAGGGCGAGGGCCGAGGCGGAGGCGTCGCGGGTGTTGGCGTCGCCGGGCCGGTCGCTGATCCGGACCCTGACGCTGCGCGGGCTCTTCATGGACCTGAACCGACTCAAGATCCTGGGTCGGGTGATGCAACTCTGGCAGGGTCTGGGGCTGCAATCGGCGGTCCGTGCGCTCGGCCTGACCCGGCTCCTGCCCCGCCGGCTCCGGGAACTCGAGGCCATGACCCCGCCGGTGAAATCCCAGTGGACCGAAGACCTGGTGGCTCCGGTGACGCCGGCCCGGGGAATCCGCCGCTTCCGGGTGGCGCTGCTGGCCGGATGCGCCCAGGACCTGATCTTCAGCGACGTCAATCGCGACACGGCGGAGGTCCTGGCCCACAACGGCTGCGAGGTGGTCACTCCGCCCGATCAGCACTGCTGCGGATCGCTCCATGCGCACAACGGGGAGTGGGCGCTGGCCCAGGAACTGGCCCGGCGGAACATCGACCAGTTCCCCCCGGAGTCGTTCGACGCCATCATCAGCAACGCCGGGGGCTGCGGTTCCCACCTCAAGCACTACGCCCGCCTGCTGGCCGACGATGCGCGCTACATCGAACGGGCCCGGCTCTGGGATGCGAAGGTGAAGGACATCCACCAATGGCTGGCATCCATCGGCGTCGAGCCGCCTCCTGCGGGCGGCGCTCCCCGGCAGGTGGTCACCTATCACGAGTCCTGTCATCTCTGCCACGGACAGAAGATCTCCGCCCAGCCGCGGGCGCTGCTGCGGGCCATTCCCGGATTGCACCTCGTGGAGTTGCCCGAGGCCACCTGGTGTTGCGGCAGTGCCGGCATCTACAATCTGACCCAGCCCGAGATGGCCGGCCAACTCCTGCAACGGAAGGTCGACCACATCGTCTCAACGCGGGCGGAAGTGGTGGCCACGGGCAATCCGGGTTGCCTGTTGCAGTTGATCAACGGGTGCCGGGAACGGGGCCTTGAGCTGCGGGTGGCCCACCCGATCACCTTGCTGGCCGAGGCGTACCGACGGGGTCGCTGAGTTCGGGGGGGACTGTCGGTGGGATTCCCGGACCGATCGCCGATCCGACCCGATCCCAGTTTCGCGTTGCCGGGCGGGGGGTGGGTGCGTTTGATTCGAGTCCGTTCTCAGCACGGACTTCGGCAGCGCAATGCCGTGCCCCGATCGATTTTCAACCATGAGCCGAAAACTCAACATCGCCATCGTCGGACTCGGATTCGGTTCCGAGTTCATCCCCATCTACCAACGCCATCCGCACGCCGAGATGTACGCCATCTGCCAGCGTTCCCAGGACAAGCTGGATGCGGTGGGCAACGCCTTCGGAGTGGAGAAGCGCTACACCTCGTTTGAAGACCTCATCCGCGATCCGTCGGTGGATGCGGTGCACATCAATTCGCCCATCCACCTGCACGCGCCTCAGGCCATCGCCGCGCTGCGCGCCGGCAAGCACGTGGCTTGCACGGTTCCCGCTTGCACCACCGTCGAGGAAGCCCGCGAGATCGTGAAAGCGGCCCGGGAGAGCGGGAAGAAGTACATGATGATGGAGACGGTCGTCTGGAGCCGCGAGTACCTGTATGTGCGCGAACTCCGGGACACGGGCCGACTCGGCCGCATCCAGTTCGTGCGCGGCAGCCACCTCCAGAACATGGACGGCTGGCCCGGCTACTGGGAGGGATTGCCCCCGATGCACTACGCCACGCATTGCGTCAGCCCCTGCCTGGGCATCGTCAATGGCGAGGCCGAGTTTGTGTCCTGCCTGGGTTCGGGTCGCATCGCCGAGTCGCGCATCGCCAAGTACGGCTCGCCCTTCTCGTTCGAGACGGCCCACTTCAAGGTCCGCAGTCAGGATGTCGCGGGTGAGGTCACCCGGTATCTGTTCGATGCCGCGCGCCAGTATCAGGAGAGCTTCGACTGCTACGGGTCCAAGACCTCGTTCGAGTGGCAGCTCACCGAGCACGACGACCCGGTGTTGCACCTGGGCGGCGAGACGGTCGAGAAGGTGAAGATCCCCGACTACGCCCACCTGCTGCCCGAGGCCATCCGTCCGTTCACGACCAAGGGCGTGTACGACATGAGCGAGAACGTCCACCTGAGCTTCCTGCAGGGCAGCGGCCACGGCGGCAGCCACCCGCACCTGGCCCACGAGTTCGTGATGAGCGTGATCGAGGATCGCCCGAGCTTCCCCGACCTGCACCAGTCGGTGAACTGGACGCTGGTGGGCATCCTCGCCCACGAGAGCGCCATGCGCGGCGGCGAGAAGCTGCACCTGCCGAACTTCCGCGGGATCTGATCGGTTCCCGGACCGCGATTCCCTCGCACGCCCGGAATGGCTTGGTTGGCCATTCCGGGCGTTGTCGTTCCCGGGTTCGATCGGGAATCGGATCCCCGGTGGTTTTCGGGTGTCCGGAGGCGGCCTCAGCAGGCGCGGACTTCCATCCACATCGCCGCCCGGAACACGTCGCCGGGTTGGAGGACCTGGAGTTCGCCGTCGTCGGGGCGGCTGTAGGCGTTGGGCAGGCAGGTCCAGGGCTCGAGGCAGTAGAAGTTCTCGGAGGGCGTCCGGGACCACAGCCCGCAGAAGCGGTAGGCGGGTGCGTCGTCCCAGTGGATCACCACCTCCAGGCGGGCCGCCTGGTCGACCAGGGCCACTTCGCGGGTCCGCAGGTCGCCCAGGAGCAGGGCGGGACCGGTGTCCACGGTGGCCGGGAACTCCTGCTCGGGGAACGGTTCGGAGAAGTAGGCCTCGCCCCGGCCGATGGGATTGAAGCGCGTCGCGCGCGGACAGCGGATCACGCAGTCGCTGCGCTTCGAGCCGGGGCTCAAGGGGATCGGCAGGTACGGGTGGAATCCGGCGCAGAAGGGCATCGGTTCCGAGGAATGGTTCTCGATGAGCTGCTCCCAATGGAGTCGTCCGCCCTCGAGCCGGTAGGTCAGGCCATAGCGGAAGGCGAAGGGATACACGGCCCGAGTGGCCTCGCTGTCGGTGAGCTCCAGTTCGACGCGATCGGCGGCCCGGGTGGTCACCTTCCAGGGGGTTTTCCGGGCGAATCCATGCGGCTGCATCGGGTGGGTCTTGCCCGCCCAGGGATAATGGTGGTCGGCCCCGGGAACGTGGTTGTAGCTCACCATGGGGAAGAGCAGCGGGCTGCCGGCCCACATCTCACGGGGATACCGGGCGATGACCGCCTCGTCGTGGTGCACCCCATCCACGAGTCCGTGCCCCGGGATGGGCCTCTGGTATCGGACCAACCAGCCTCCGAGTTCGGGCAGCACCTGGGCCAGGGCGCCGGTCTGGTCGCGGATTTCCACGCACGAGGTCGATGACATGAGGCCATCGGGCAACGCTTCGACCTGCGGCTCAATTCCAAAATCGCCATTCGACGGTTTGACGGTATGCTTTCCGGGCTTGGATCCCGTTTCCCCCACCGTGTTGCAGGGCTGGCTGACATCGCCGGCCGTCGAGGTGCTGCGCCAGAGGATCGCGGCCGGCGGTCCGGTGAGCCTCGAAGGCGTGGCCCCGGCGGCCCGCTCGTGGCTGGTGGCCGTGCTGCACCGGCTGTGTCCGGACCGCACGGTCGTGGCCATCACCGACACCCTGAAAGCGCAGGAACAGCTGCATTCCGATGCGGCCACCTGGCTGGATGGGCAACGGCCCCAGTTCTTCCCGGCCTGGGAGACGCTGCCCCAGGAGTCCCGACTGCCTCACGCCGACATCATCAGTGAGCGCCTCGAGACCTTGATCGCCCTGAGAGCGGAGGCCCGGGTTCCGCGGGTGGGCCGGCTCGTGGTGACCTCGGTGACCGCCGTCCAGCAGCGGACCTTCACTCCGGCCGACCTCGAATCCCGGACCCGGACGTTGCGTCGGGGCGACACCGTCAACCCGCTGGACCTCATCGAGTGGCTCGAGGCGCAGGGCTACGAACCGGAGGCCCAGGTCTCCCACAAGGGCGAGTTGTCCTGGCGTGGCGGCATCGTGGATCTCTGGCCCCTCACCCGGCCGTGGCCGATCCGGCTGGAGTTCTTTGGTGACGAGCTGGAATCGCTGCGCGAATTCGACCCGCAGCGTCAGACCGGGCTCGAAGCCATCGATGCCTGTGTGGTTCCGCCGGCCGGCGAGCTGAGTCTGCTGAGGCCCAAGGCGGGTTCCGAGTCGCCTCCCCCGTCGGTGGTCGCCCTCGACGCGCATTGGGGAGCCGATGCGGTGGTGGTCCTGTGCGGACCCGAGGCCCTGGCCCTGCAGGCGGAACACCATGCCGGCCAGGTGCGCGAAGGCGATCCCTTCCATGAGCCGTGGTCGGCGTTGCAGCTGCGGGCCCAGGCCTCCGGCGCAATCTGGATCCGGCTCGAAGACGCGGACGACGCCCCGCGCTCGGGAGGCGGTGCGGAGGGGTTGATGCTCGAATCGCTCGACGCATTCCGGCCCATCGGGGCGACCCTGCCGGCGGCCCAGGTCGCCGAGGAGCAACGGCGCACCTTCTTCCAACAACTGCAGCGGTGGTTGCGTCAGGGCTACCATCTCCAGGTGTTCTGCAACAATGCCGGCGAGATCCAGCGTTTCGGAGAACTGTGGCGGGAGCTGTTGCCCTCGGGTCCGGACGACACCGCACCGGGACGGGTTCCCGAGGTCTTGTCTGGCTCGCTTTCGCGGGGCTTCCTCTGCGAATCGGTCCGACGCGTGGTGGTCTCGGATGCGGAGATCTACGGGCGGTACAAGGTGTCGCGCCCGCGCCGGCTGAAGTCGCACCACGCGCAGTCGGTGCGCAACGCCTTCGAGGTCGATTTCACCGAGTTCGACCTGGGCGACTACGTCGTCCATCTCCAGCACGGCATCGGGATCTACCGCGGTCTCAAGACCCTGCCACCGCGACAGTCGGGGGCGACGGGTGGCGGCCAGGAATGCCTGGTGATCGAATACGCCGCGGGCTCCGCTCACGACGAGGCGCCGAAGCTCTACGTGCCGGTGACCGAGGCGCATCTGGTGAGCAAGTACGTCGGTGCCGGCAAGGCGCGGCCGCAGCTCAGCACCATCGGCGGCACCCGCTGGACCAAGGCCAAGGAGCAGGCCCAGAGGTCGGTCCGGGATCTGGCGGCCGAACTGCTGTCGGTGCAGGCGGCCCGGGCCACCCAACCGGGGCATCCCTTCACGGGTGACACGCCGTGGCAGCGGGAATTCGAGGCCAGTTTCGAGTTCGAGGAGACTCCCGATCAGGTCCGGGCCATCGCGGCCGCCAAGGCCGACATGGAACTGCCCAAGCCGATGGACCGCCTGATCTGCGGAGACGTCGGCTTCGGCAAGACCGAGGTGGCCATCCGGGCGGCCTTCAAGGCGGTCATGGGCGGCAAGCAGGTGGCCTTGCTGGTGCCCACCACGGTGCTGGCTCAGCAGCACTACAACCATTTCCGGGAGCGCATGGCGGAGTATCCGGTGCGCATCGAATTGATGAGCCGTTTCCGCACGGCCAAGCAGCAGAAGGCCGTGATGGAGGCGGCGGCCGCCGGAGCGGTGGACATCGTCATCGGCACGCACCGGATCGTGTCGGCCGACATGGTCTTTCGGGACCTGGGTCTGGTCATCGTGGACGAGGAGCAGAAGTTCGGGGTGAAGCACAAGGAGCAGTTCAAGCTGCTGCGCCGCACCGTCGATGTGCTGACCCTCAGCGCGACCCCCATCCCGCGCACCCTGTACCTGGCCCTCACCGGAGCCCGAGACCTCAGCACTCTCGAAACGCCTCCGCAGGACCGCCTGCCGGTGGAGACCCTCGTGGGCAACTACGACGAGCGCGTGATCCGCGACGCCGTCCAGCGCGAGTTGAACCGGGGCGGTCAGGTGTACTTCCTGCACAACCGGGTCTCCACCATCGAGGCCATGGCCCTCAAGTTGAAGGCGTTGGTGCCCGAGGCGCGGGTGCTGGTGGGTCATGGCCAGATGGCCGACGACGAGCTGGAGAAGGTCATGACGCGCTTCGTCAACGGCGAGGCCGATGTGCTGGTGAGCACCACCATCATCGAGAGCGGCTTGGACATCCCCAACGCCAACACGATGATCATCGACCGGGCCGACCGGTTCGGCCTGAGCGAGCTGTACCAGCTCCGGGGTCGTGTGGGTCGCTACAAGCATCAGGCCTACTGCTACCTGCTCCTGCCGCGCCACGCCCAGCTGCTCACCGAGGCCCGCAAGCGGATGAGCGCCATCAAGCAGTACAGTGCCCTGGGCAGCGGCTTCAAGATCGCCATGCGCGACCTCGAGATCCGGGGTGCGGGCAATTTGCTGGGCTCCCAGCAGAGCGGTCACATCACGGCCGTGGGCTTCGACCTCTACTGCCAGCTATTGGGCCAGAGCATCTCGGTGCTGAAGGGCGAAAAGGTCCGCTCCCGGGTCGAGGTCCGCCTGGCCCTCGATTTCCTGGCCGTCAATCCGGGCGAAGAGGGGAGTCCGAAAACCGAGGCCCGCTCCTCCCGATCGGACCGGTCTCCGACCTTGAACATCTCCATCCCCCGGGACGGGTGTGTGGCCACCTACTGGGACGATCCCGACGAGGAACCTGCGCGGGGCCGCTCTGCTGCGGGTTCCCGGCGGACCCCGGTCGAGGACGACGGGCGCAAGTTCCCGGCCTACCTGCCGCTCGACTACGTCCGGGAACCGGCCCAGCGGGTCGAGGTGTATCGCAAGCTGGCCCAACTGGCCGACAAGGCCGGTGTGGAGGGGCTCCGCGGAGAATTGCGGGATCGGTTCGGGCCCCTGCCTTCGGCGGTCGATCTCCTGCTCCAGTCCCATGAATTGCGCCTCCTGGCCGCCGAGTGCCGCGTCACCTCGGTGGAGGTCACCGAGGGCAAGGTGAAGCTCATGCACCGGGGCAGCCTGGTCACCGTGGGGGGACAATTCCCACGCCTCTCCAAGCGCGATGCTCCGGGGCGCCTCCAGGAGATCCGACGCCTGATTCTGTCGCTGGCCGGTGATTCTCCCAAGTCATGAGGGCGCCTCCGACTTTCCGATCAGGCCGAATCCTGGTGGCGATCCTCGCGCTCCTGCTGCAGACCCTTCCGGCCCGGGGCCGCGAATTGCGCGTGGTCGATCCGCAGGGCCTCGACGGCCCGGAGAGGGTGCTGCTGGCCTCGATCCAGGGGGTCCTCAACCGCACGGGAGCGGTGGTGTGGGTCCAGGGCCCCGGCATGAACGCCCGCATCCTCGACGACTTGCGCGGCGAGGGGTGGGTCCTCCGCGAAGCGAGCGGTCCCTGGTCGCTGCTGAGGGAAT
>JACCED011083523.1_pt1 | contig 14695 bp, 11 predicted proteins | sample 7455021 | NCBI WGS metagenome assembly JACCED01 (sample SAMN15323456, study PRJNA562643) | freshwater metagenome | isolation source: river surface water | place: USA:Blue River Watershed | collected 2017-08-19 | reverse complement strand
GTAAATATAACAAAAGTATTAAATGAAAAATTATTAAATAATGAAGAAATTATTTTCAATCATGAAAAATTAAATATAGAAGATCCATGGACATTAGTTAAAAAAGAAGTTGAAATTATTAAAAATAATATTTTGTATAAATATGAAGAAAATGATATTTATTAAAAATAAACTTTTTTATAATTATTTATTTAATTTTTCTAATTAAATAATAGTAGATTTATTTATTTAATATGACAACATTAATTTATATACTATCTTTTTTTATAATTTTCATTATTTTTATTTATGGAATGGTTAATTATAATCTTAAAAATGCCTTAGATCATTATATTAATAAAGAAAAATTCACAAATTTTAATGAAAATTTATCAAAAATTAACAAATCAATTCGTCCTGTTGACAGTTGTACTCAACAAGATATTGATAATGAAAAATTAGTTTATTCACCTTCTGCAGGTGGTATACCAGATGCACCATGGAAATATAATAATTATGTACAAGATGTATATAAAAAAGATGCTACAAATCCTTTAGGTAAAACAGCTGGTAAATATTGTATTAAGAAACCTAAATTATTATTTGATGGTATTTGGTCACCTTATATTTTTACTAAAGATGGATATGAACATACTAAATGGAGTTTAACAAATGGAAATTTAAGTGAAGGTGAAGTTTGTATGAAATCATTATATGATACATTAAAACCTATGCCAAAAGTTTTACCACCTGATTGTCCTGTTAAATGTCTTACTAATTGTGATACTGGTGTATATTGTAATGGACCAGTATTTAATGATCCTCAAGATTTAACAAGTAAAATTGATGAACAATATATTTGTTTCCCAAGTGTATTTTCACCAGATGGAAATAAAAATCCTTTACCTACATATGGGTTTTAAGAAAAGAACCTAGGTTCTTTTCAAAACTCCTAGTCAGAAAACCAAGTTTTTCCGACACCTTTCCTAATTTTTATAAGTAATATTTTTATTTATTATTTTAATTTTATTTTTTTAAGTTTTATTTTTAATTTGAAAAAATTAAAAAAGAAAAAGATCTATAATTAGAAGTAAATATAAATCAAAATGGATAAAATATATATGTGGATTTTTATTTTAATAATTTTTATTGTGTCTTTAACTTTATCAGAATCATATTTTAAACGCAAGAGTGAAGAAAAAGAAAATTTTGGTAACCGTTGGACTGATGGTATATCAAATCCTTTTTATGAAGAAAATAGATTAGTTGAATATGTTAAACCTATCACTAGTAATAGTGTTAATTTAAGTATTCGTGATAATAGTCCAGCTCATGCTCAATTCTCTAACTTTACTACAAATGGTGTAACACCACCTTTTATTAAATGTCCTTCATGTCAACTTCAATATGGTTGTGCAAATTATCCTTATGAGGTAGATGATAAAAATGAAAGTGTATGTTCAAATTGTATCGAAAAAATTTATATGGATGAAAATAACTTTCCTGTTTATGCTCGTTCAAATGGAAGACCTCGAACTTGTCGTAATTTAACTGGACCTACAAATGAACAATTAAAAAAAGCTACTGTACCATTATGGGGTACCGATGCAAAATATTTAACAAAACTTCAATCTGTTTAAAACCGTTTACGGAAAAAAGATATATTTTTTATTTTTTTAAATTAGATTTTTAATTTAAAGAATTTTAATAAAAAAGAATAAAAAAAATTATTTATTTTTTTTCGTTGTAATATTTATAAAATTTATAGCAATGATAAACAAAAATAAGTATTGCTAATAATAACATAAAGATACCAAAATCTCTTCCTAATTTTTGCTCTTTATAAGACATATAACCAATATAAGCTAAAAGAGGTGCTACTGCTAAAATATGTAAAGCTGATACATACATTCCCATTTTTTATTTTTTTCTATTATTTATAAAGATTTTATTTTTATAATAAAAATTTATAAAAATTTTATAAAGAATTTATATTTATATTTTCTTTTCTTATAAAAAAGAAAGGTGTTTAAAGATGAACTTAAAAAAATTATTCATAAATATAAGTATAATAACAATAGGATTATTGATAAACTTAAAAGTTCAACCAATCGAAACAAATAAAATGGGTAAAAAAGCATATGTTTTTGATTTAGACGATACATTAATAAGAACAAATGCTAAAATTTATATGTTTACACCAGATAATGTAATATATAAAGCATTTACATCGGAAGAATTAAAACATCAAAAAGAGTATGTTAAAAATAAAATACAAGAAGGATATATTATGAATTTTGATGAAATAGGTGATGATCCAACACAAACATATTATCATTTATTAAATGGAAATGAAATTGAAAAAAATATTCATTTATTTAAACAAAAATATAGAAAATATCCAAATGATATATTTATATTAACAGGAAGGGGAAATCATCCACAAATAATACAAGATGTATTATATGAAAGATATAAAATACATATACCAATTTTAAATATAATTCCGGTTGCTCATAAAGAAACATATATAAGAATAGAAAATAATATAAAAGAAATATATGAAGGTCATAATATATTAAAAGATATTAGTGGTAAAGATGAAGTAGTATCAGCATCACAAATGAAGAAGAAATTATGTTTATTTTTTATATTAATGAAAGGTTATGATGAATTGCATTTTTACGATGATGATAAAGATAATATTTATGAATCGGAAGTATTAAAAAATATAATAAAAAATTATGGAGAATGGAAACATAAGGAGATAATTAATTATTGGATAGAATAAATATTTAAAATATATACTTTTTTTATAAACATAATATAATTTATAAATAAATTATAAATAAAATTCTATCTAAAGTATAGATAAATGACAAAATCAAGTAAATTAACAAAATCTGGAAAAACAAAAAAAGTGATTCGTGCAAAAAAAAATAACGAAATCAAAGTAGTTAAAAACTATAATACATCTGAATTTAAAGAAACAGTTGATAAAATTTTATCAGAAAATGAAAAAAGATTAAAATATGATTTTTATGATAATTATTTAACAGATGAATTAAAACCTATTTTTCAAAAACCAATTGGTTTACATGATTTATTTGGAAACAATATAAATCCATTTACAATGCTTCCTTATGAAGATATTTATGCTGATATAACTGGTAAATATCGTGCAGGTCTTTTAAAAGATAAAGAATATAATACAACATATAAAAATGCAGCAGTTAATTGGTCTAGTTTACCCATGTATGATAAATTAGATAATTTAATTAAATTAATTCGTGAAAATCAAGTAACATTATTATTATCAGATACTGGTTCAGGAAAAACAGTATTAACACCAAGAGCAGCAATGGAAGCATTTAATTATCAAAAAAAAGTAATAATAACAATGCCTAAGAAAAAAATATGTAGAGATTCAGCAAATACCACAGCGTTATGGACATCTGTTAAATTAGGAGATGAAATAGGTTATTATTATAAAGGAGATCGTAAAGTAAATGATAAAACAAAATTATTTTATACAACAGCAGGTTCATTAATATCTTTAATAACCAGAGAAGATCCATATTTAAGTCAATATGATTGTATAATTATAGATGAAGCACATGAACGTTCAGTTGAAACAGATGAATTATTATATTTTATAAAAAAGGCATTAATTAAAAGAAAAGATTTAAAATTGGTAATTATGAGTGCAACTATTGATTTAAGTTTGTTTAGAAATTATTTTCCTCAAGGAGACCCAACAAATAATAATTTAGAAAATATATCAAAAGCTAAATTTAAATATGGAGAGATAGATGTGGGAGGTGAAAAACCAAGATTTAAAATAGATATAAATTTTAGTCAATATCCTGTAAATCAAATGGATTGGAAAAAAAAAGCTGCTGAAAAAGTTGTTGAAATTCTTAAAACAACAGAAACAGGTGATATCATTGTTTTTATAACTGCTGCAGGAGATGGTAATTTTATTTGTGACGAAATGAAGAGATTATTAAAAGATGTAAAAGATATAAATCCTTTTTGTGCTCATTTATCAAGTGGTTCAAAAGATGAAGAATCGAATTTTACTTTTGGAAGAAAAAATTTATCTTTACATCCTAATTATGATGAATCACACCCTTGGACAAGAAAAGTTGTTTTATCAACAAATGTTGCTGAATCTTCTTTAACTGTTCCTTCTATTGTTTATGTGGTTGATTCAGGATATCAATACGAAGAATCTTTTGATCCTTTTACAAATGCTAGAAGTTTAGTTAATGCAAGAATTTCTAAAGCTCAAGCAAAACAAAGAGCAGGTCGTGCAGGTCGTACAATGGATGGTATATGTTATAGATTATATACAGAGGATGAATTTAATAAATTCCATGATTATCCTATACCAGATATTCGTAAACAAGATTTAACATCAGTTTCATTAGATTTAATGTTATTACCTTATATCAATAATGTAGGAGAATTAAAAAAGAAAGTATTTGAAGAATTAATGGAAGAACCAAAAAAAGAATTTATAATTAGTGCATTAGATACATTATATGCCATGGGTGCTATTGATAAAAATAATGATGAAGGTAAATTAACAAAATTAGGTAGAGCATTATCAAATTTTAGAGCATTAAGTATTCAATCTGCTAAAGCAATTATGGCAAGTTATTATTTAAATTGTAAACATGATGTTATGACTATTTTAACATTATTTACAGAAATAGATGAAAGAATGGAATATTTATATGCAAATGAACCACGAAGAAGAGGTATGAATAACTATGAATACGAAATAACTATGAAAGAATATCAAAAGAAAACTAAACAATGGAATAGTGAATATGGTGATTTTATAACTTTATGGAATGCTTATCAAGCTTATCGTAGTTTTATTTATTCAGAACCTAGAAAAACAAAAGAAGAAGCAAGAAAATGGTTAAAAGATAATGCATTAAGTCCTCATATTTTTATGAGAGGTGATGAATTAGATAATATTGCAAGTAAAGTTCAAATGTTAAATAGAACTTTATTACAAATTGTTCAACCTCCTGAATTAAAAAAGAAATATTTTAATGAATTAAAAGCAATGAATCCTTTAGTTAAAATGAATGATATTATGAGTGAACTAAAAGAAGTTAAAATGAATAAAAAAGGATTTGATCCTGAAATGCGTTTAATGATGACAAATGAAGACATTGAATTAATGGAAGAAGCTAAAAAGAATAATAAAAATATGATGGAATCTATTATGAATACAATGGTAATATCAGGTGGTTATAATGCAAAACCATATGAAGATATTTATTTTAATAATTTAGTACCATCACAAGATAAAATCGATAATATCATTTATAGTTTAACTCTTGGTTATATTACTAATTTTGCTAAAAATATAAATTCTTCTAAAATGATTTACAAAGCATGCTTTCCTCAAGTAAAAACAGATTGTCAATTTGCAAGAGATACATCATTGACAACAAAAAGAGCTCCATCAATGGTATTTTATGGTGAAATGATGCGTTTAAGAGCTGATCAAAAAATATTAAAAATGAATATTGTAAATAGAATACCTACAGTTGTTATGGATCAATTAAAAGTTATATATCCAGATTTAATAAAACAGTTTTCAAAAGTAGAAAAAAATAAATATAATTTTGGTAAATCATCAAAATCAAGTAAATCAAAAAAATCAGGTAAATCGTCTTCTAAACCTAAATATAAAAAAAGAAGATAATTAATTTAAATTATATTTAACTTTTTTTATTTTATTAATTATTATTTAATTCAACTTAAAATAATAATTTTATTTTTTAATTTATTTTTTATTTATTCAACTTAAAGAAAAAAGTATTTTCAGGATATTTGCGCAGAAATATTTTATATAATAGATTGTGATTAACATATTAAATTATATATCAATATTTAGCGCTTCAATATTATCTGAAAAATTAATTGTTATCCGTATTAAACTTATCTTAATTAAATATATCACATAATTTTAAATTGTAAATATTTTTGATAAATTTTAAATATATGAAATTAAATTATGAATATATAAATTGTCATCAATAATATTTTACAATATTTATTTATGATTAAAAATCAAGATAAAAATCCCGGATATTTATGTGAAAATATTAGTCAAATAATAATAATAATATATTTTTTATTTAATTCAACTTAAAATAATTTTTATATTAATGATTTAAGATATTCAATATGTTCAAAATTCAGAAACGCACTTTTTTTACAGTAATTAACCAAGCTGAAGTAGCTTATCGAGAATTTCTTGGTAGAAACCGTATTAAATTAAATCCTGGATTAAGAGTAAATTTACCAATTTTTCATAATGTTTATAGAGTATCTTTGAAAGAACATTTTGTTGGTCTTGATAATCAAGCTGCTTATACAAAAGATAATGTTCCAGTGACTGTATCAGGTACAGTATTTTATAAAGTAATTGATGCTGAAAAAGTATGTTTTACAATTGGTCAACCTGTTTTAGCAGTTAAAAGTGTTGGTGAAAGTAGTTTTAGAAGTATTATTGGTAAATTTACATATGATGAAATTATTGCGGACCGAAACAATATTAATACTGAAATGTTGAAAGTTTTAGGTAAAACAACTGTTGATTGGGGAATAAACACGACGAGACTTGAAATTCAAAACTTTGGACCTCAAAATCAAGAAGTGGCAAGACAACTTGAAAGACAAATGCAAGCTGAAAGAGCTAGAAGAGAAAATGATCTTCAAGCACAAGCAGATATTCGTAGTGCAGAAGGTGCAAAACAAATTGCTATTTTAAATTCAGAGGGTTTATTAATTGCAGCTAAAAATAAATCAGATGCACTTAAATATGAATTATCAGCAACATCATCTGGTCTTGCTGAACAAATTGAAAGTTTAGCTGAAAAATTTAATGGAGATAAAATTAAAGCAGGAGAATATTTATTAGAAATGAAGAGATTAGAGCATTTGGGAAAGATGGCAGAAAAAGATAATAAAGTTTATTTTATGTCAGATTCAGGTATTTATCCAAAGGCTAAAATTATAAGTGATATGATAAATGATAAATAATAATAATAATTATTTTTACTTAAAAAAATATATATATAAATATAAATATAATATAAGAGATAATGAGTAACAATAATATATTAAATATAAAAAATAAATTGGAGAATTTATTGAATGAATTAGAAGAAAAAAAAAGAGATATTAAAGAATATATTAAAGATTTGGATACTAAGATAAATACAATTAATAATCAAATAAATTTAGCAAATAAAGAATTAGATTTAATAGATGATCATTTAGATAAAAATAAATCTAAAAAAAAAAATGATAAAACAAAATTTGGTTATGAAATGAGTAATGAATATACATATTCAGGAGATGAATATAGTGATGATTCAGAAGAAGAAGATGATGAAGATGAAAATTATTATGATAATATAATTTTAGCAAATATGGATCCAAATTTGGCTAAATTATTAGGTATGGAAGTAAATGAAAATGATTATAAAACAGATTGGAAACCTCCTTCTTTTAGTGGTTTAAATAATAGTGAACGAATTATTAAGAAATAACAAAATAAATGATATATAATTTAATATTAAATTTTTAATTATTTAATAATTATCTTTAAAGAAATTTTCATAATTATCTTGATATTGATATTGATTATTATTTGTATTATTTTCATTCTTAAAACTAAGTTCATATAGACTTGGTAAATCTTCATCTTTAAAATTTTTATTAAAGAGTTCATCAATATTTTTTTTGAAAATTCTAATAATATTAATTTTATATATAAATACTAATAAATTTTTTAATTGTGTTAAAATGCTTAAAGCTAAAGTTTTGTTAAATGGAATAGTAAATTCAACATTTCCACATTCATAACTTTCATCTTCTTCTTTTTTATATTTAACTGGTTCATCATTTTCACTATCAAATATTAAAGTGAATTTTATTATTTTATCATCCATATATAAATCAAAGTTGTTATCTTCTAATGAATATTCAAAACTAACTGATTCATCATCTTTATCTTCATCTTGATTTTCATCTTCAGAGTAATTTGTTAATTCACAATTATTATTTTTTTTATTATTATTTGAATTTAAATGATTTAAATATTCATTTATTTCATTAATATAATTATATGTAAAATCAAGATTAAATAAAAAATGATGTAATATTAAATATTTTTGAATAGTAAGTTTTCTTAAAAAATAAATATCAAGTTCTAATCCTAAACAAAACTTATCAGAATTTAAGATATTCATTACAAATTCTTTGGAATGAATTTGTTCATAAGTATTTGAAAATATTGTATTTTTTCTAAAAACTTCATATTTATTTCCTTTGTATCCAATCTTTAATTGAAATTTATTTTCATAATTTAGAAAATTAAATATTTCTTGTAAAATATCATTTGATAAACAATTCATTTTTAATTTAATAAACACAATTAATTTTGGTTTTAGTTATTATCAATAGTAAGACATCATCTTTAATTATTAACCTATCAATTTTTTATTTTATAAATTACGTTTCTATTATTATTTTATATTTAACTAAAATTTAATAAAATAAATAGTGTCATTTGAATTTTCATTTGTATATTCTAAATGAGAAACTTGAATAGTGTTTTCAACTAATTCTTTTAATTCTTCAATATTATATATATAATAATATCGCATTGAATTTCCAAATTTCAAATAATTATCACCATGAACAAATTTATATCTTTCTTCACTAATATTCCATCCAGTTATTAATGCTTTACCTCCAGGTTTTAGGAATTTATATATTTTTTCAATAATCTTTTTTTGATCTTTAATATTTTGAAAATGATGAATCACAGCAATACACATTATATAATCAAATGAGTTTTCCTCAAATTCTACTTTTAATATATCTTGATTAATAACATTTATACCTCGTGATTCACAAATTTTACATAATTCCTCAGATATATCAACACCAATAGATTGTGATGTATGATCAACTAAATTTTTACCATTTCCACAACCTAATTCTAAAATTTTATGATGAGGTTCAACAGTAGACAAAAATTGATTTACAGAGTTCCATTTTTTATATCTAGTTTTACTAAAAGAATGAGCAATTTGATTATATGTTTCTTCAACAGAAGAAGCCATTTTTTTATATTATTTAATTAATAAATATATAAATTAAAAATTATTTTAAATATAAATTCTTCATTTTTTTTATGATAAATATAATAACGTAAAATTATTATATATAAAACGTAAAAAATATAAAAAATGAATTTTAAATTTTTTTATAAAAATGGATTTAAAGAAAAAATTAGATTGAATTAAAGATGTCTAGTAAAAAACTACAGAAGAACGATTGTCCGAAGTGTATACGTAGATTTCAATCCATTCAGAAAATGCAAGAACATTTACCCAATTGTAAAGGTGAAAATTCACAAACAAAAAAGAAAACAGATAATAATGATACTTCATCAATTTTAAATCAATTAACTAATGAACTTGATCAAAAAATCGAAAATAAAAATTTAATTGAAGTAAAATCAGATAAAAAAGAAGTTAAAAATAAATCAAATAAAAAAAAGAATGAAAAATCGGTTGTAAATCAAACATATTTAAGATATCCTTTAAATAAAATAATATTTACTTTAAATGAAAATGAGAATAACAATGATGAAAAAAAGAGAAATAAGGAGTACATTTTAAATAAAATTAAAGATGCTCATGATTATTTATACAGAGCAGAGAATTTAGATGGTGAAAAATCTAAAAGCGATGTTATGAATTTTTTATTTTTAAGAATTTTAAGTGATAAAATATCAGATAAACAAGAATATGGTAAAATTGATTTATTAAATAAAGAATATTATTTAAATTATTATGAACTTGAAGATGAAAGTGATCAACAAGAACTTGAAACATTATTTTCATATTTAAGAGATATAAATAATTTAGCTGATGTTGATCAGAGATTTTTAAGAAGTGATGATAACAAAGACCAATTATGTGCATTAGGTAATTTATTTACAATGCATCCTGTTATGAAACAAATTTATCGAGAAAAAAATTTTATTAAATCAAAAAATGGTTTAACTATTAAAACATTGATTAAAAATTATATTTTAACAATTGATTTGGATAAATTATACGAAAATGAAGATATAATAGGTGATATTTTTGAATATTTTGTAAATAAATATAATAAAAAAGGTTCTTTATTAGGTCAATTTTTTACTCCTCGAATACTAATGATTTTAATTTTAGAATTTATGAAAGAGGAATTAATAAAAGAAACTTCAAAAGGGAATGAATATAAAATATATGATTCTTGTATGGGAACAGCTGGATGGTTAGTATCAGCATATAATAAATTAAAAGATAGTAATAATAATATTTTACTATCAGGAGGTGAAGTTGAAGAAGATACATTTAAATTAGGATTAATGAATTTAATAATGACTCAAAGAAAAGCACCACATAATGTAAGATGTAGAAGTAGTTTAACATATGTAGATAATGAAAAATATGATTTAATTTTAACAAATCCACCATTTAAATCTGAATTAGAGTTTAATAATATTGAAAATAATTTTCAAGAAACAGAATCAATAAAACTAAATGATATTTATGAATTGAAAGATAATGATTCACCTATACAATTTTTAGAATTAGATTATTTTAAATTAAAAGAAAATGGTATTTGTATAATTGTTTTACCATATGGTGAATTATTCTTTAATAGAGATAAAAAATATATTAGTATTCGTGAAAAATTAATTAATAAATTTGATATAACTGATATTTTAACAGCACCAAATGGTATATTTACACATACTAAAACAAGAACATGTGTTGTTATTTTTAAGAAAAATAATAAAGGAACTTCAAAGATTAGGTATTCAGAAATTAATGTTGAATGCAATGAAATCAAATTAATAACTGAAATAACTAAAGAAGATATAATGAATGAACCAACTAGATCATTATATCCAAATAATTATTTAAATGATAATATTGCTTTAGAATTATATAATAATACTTATAGTAATATTCGATGGTTTAAAATAGGTGATTTATTTGAACTTAAAAAAGGAAGTATACAATCATCAAAAGTAGAAGAGATTGAAAATGGCGAATATAGTTTTATTAATTTAAGTAAAACACAAGATTTTAAAAAGATTGATTCATATTCATTAGATGGTGAAAATTTATTTATTAGTAATACTAGTCCTTTGGGATTAATACAGTACTATAATGGTAAATGTGAATATAGTAATTTACTTCATCATTTTAAGTTAAAAGATGGTATAAAAGAAGAGTTAAATTTAGAATTTAGATTAAAATATATTTATTATTTTTTAAATGACTTTAGTCAACATATTGAAAAGGTATATGATAGAGGTTCTAATAATAAAATATTTGATGTAGATAATTTTTATAGATTTTTAATACCAATTATACCAATTGAAGATCAGGATAGAGTTATATATGAAAAAGATTCATCCGATAAAAAATTTATGATTCGAAAGATTGAAATGTTTTATGAATTAATTGGAAAAGAAAAGATATTTTTAAATCATAAGAATAAATCAAAAGTTATGGAATGGATTGATAATAATAATCAATTATTAGATAATTTATATAATGAATTAAATGATATTATTAATTCTGAATAAATTTTAGAAAATAATTTACAAATTTAAAAATTTAAAATTTACAAATTTACAAATTTATAATTTATGATTTAAAAGTATTTTTTTATAAAATTTAATAATATTTTAATAAAATATTATTGTTTTAAAATATTCATATTAAAAATTTTAATAATTTTTTATTGATAATAAATATCAAAATCAATATCAGGTATTTTTTCATCAATTTCTCGGATACTAGTTAATTTTTGTAAATTATTCATCTCCTTATATCTTCTTTTATTATTTTTTAAAAATTTATCTAATTCACTATAACGATGAATTGATTCTTCTTTAGTCAAATAAAACTTAGTTTTGTCAATTAAAATATCTTGAAAATAAAATTTAGGATATTTTCTCCTAACTTCTTCTAATTCAGGTATCCAATCATTTGTATTTTTTAATTGATTATATGTATCTTTATCATTAACATTATTTAATCTTAAAAATATTTTAAATTTACTAAATTTTTGGTATTCATTCGTACAATATTCTTTTAATATTTCAATTGGTATAATATTTCCAATAAAATCTCTTTCATTTCCAGAACCAGAATTGTTTGATGTTAATATAATATTTCCATCACTATCGCGAATAATATCTTTATCGCATTCACCAATGATAAAATCTAAATATTTTTTTATTAATTTAAATTTTGATGTATCTTCAACAAATGAATCTTTATAGACTGGAAGTAAAATATGAAGTATTTTATTTTCATATGTTTGATGATTCCATCTTAAACCTCTTCCAATTGTTTGTCTAATATCAATATCTGAATATTTAGGATCAGCAAAACATATAAAATCAATATAATCATTATCATAACCCATACTAATTTTTTGACAAGTGATAATAATACTTTTTTCCATATATTTATCGAATTCAATTAAATTATCATAATTTTTTTCACTAATGCATATAAAAATTTTAATATCTTGAATATGATTTTTAAATAAATTAAATAATGTTTTGGCATTATTTTGATTATTTACATAAATAATACCTTTTTTTTTGTTAAATTGATTCATACATTGTTCAATCATAGGAATAAGATATGGATAACCTTCATCTAATTGTTGAACAATAGTTACAATATCACAAAGAATTTTCATATTCATTAATTCATGAACTTTTATTTTTTCGATACATTTACCATAAATATGAGTATTTTGAATCATACTTTCAAGAGGTGTTGCAGTAGCAAAAATTCTATTTTCTATCATTGAATCATTTAATAACCAGAATTTTTTATATTCAAATTTTCGATAATTTTCTAATTCTTCTTCAGATAATTCATCTTCATCTGAACTTGATTCATCTGATATATTTTCATCAAATTTAATCTTATTTTTTCTATACCATGAAGATATAAAATGTGCTTCATCGAAAATAACATTTTCAATATTAATCATGTTCATTAAAGAATTAGCAACTAAATATTCATAGAATGTTCGAGCTGATTGATAACATAGAACAATTAAAATAGGTTTTTTGCATTCAATAATATCATTTAATAATTTTTCATCTTCGACATAAGAAGAAGAACTAAAATCATAAAAAATAAAATTTGGACCTAATAATTTTTTATATTTTTCACTAATCATTTGTTTATTTAAATTTTTACGAGGTGTAAATATCACATTAATATTTCCATATCTCTTTTTTAATATTTTAAATATCATTTGGGATTTTCCAAAACCTGTTGGAGCTTTGATTAAAACTTTTTTATTTAAATTTAATTCTTGAATTGTTTCTTGAATATATTCATTTTGAATCATATTTCTATTTCTTTCAAAAGGACAAATACCTAAATTATTTAGTTCCTCATCTAATAAATCCATTTCAGTACTTCTTCTTTCAGGACGATTAAAAATAGGATTTTTAACAACTTCATATTCAATACCAAACATATTTAGTACATCTTGAATAAATATATCACAATCAATAATTTCATTAACATTATTATATTCTCTATATTCAGTTTGTAAACCTTTATTTTGTTTCATAAATTCTGTAGATAATAATATATATTTTTCAATATATAAAATATGTTCTCTAGTATATTTGTCATCAAAAATATAAATTATTTCATAATAAGGATCACTAAAAATAGAAGTATAATCATACCATCTATTTTCTAAAAATTCACTCATTCCAATTTTTATTGTTTTTAAAATTTTTAAAACAGTTCCATTTAAAATATATAATCCTTTTAAATTTTTTCGATTTCTTAAATCATTTATAGTTTTTAAATTAACAATTTCTTCATTCATAGTTTCTAAATTAACAATTTCTTCTAAAATAATAGTTTCTTCATTCATTGTTTCTAAATTAAATTGAATTGCACTCATTTAAACTCATTACTATATAAATAATGTAAATTCAAATTTATTTTAAAATTATTCATTTTTTATTTTTTTACGTTAAATAAATTATTTGTATTTTAATTTTTTTTTTTACGTATTTTATTTTCAAAATATAATATAGTATTATTAAAATATAAATGCCTGAAGGTCCTGAAGTATCATTAATGGCTCATTTAATTAATGAAAAATATAAAAATTGTATTTTAAAAAATATTAAAATTGTTAGTGGTCGTTATATTCGACACGGTATACCTAAAGAATTATCAGATTTTATTAAAAATAAACTTCCTTCTAAAATTATTCATGTTAGAACTAAAGGCAAATTTTTATATATCGAACTTGATAATGGTCTTTATTTGACTTTAAGTTTGGGTTTAACAGGACATATTGTTTTTTCTCAAGATAAACATACTCATTATCATTTTATAACAGATTGTGGTATTTTTTATTTAGAAGATATGCGAAATTTTGCAACAATTCATGTATTAAATAATAGTGAATTAGAAAAAAAATTAAGTAAAATTGGTCCTGATTTACTTCATGAAGATATTGATGATAATTTATTTATTGAAAGAATTCGAAAATATAAAAATAAACCAATAGCTACAGTTTTATTAGACCAAAAAGTTGTATC
>JACCED011079682.1_pt1 | contig 14698 bp, 12 predicted proteins | sample 7455021 | NCBI WGS metagenome assembly JACCED01 (sample SAMN15323456, study PRJNA562643) | freshwater metagenome | isolation source: river surface water | place: USA:Blue River Watershed | collected 2017-08-19 | reverse complement strand
ACCATTTCAAAAAAATATAAATAAAAATATGAATAAAAATATGAATAAAAATATAAATAATTCTAAAATAAAACTAAATCCAACTACTTTTTTAAAAAATAAATTGTTATTAGATTTATCAAATCAGAATAAAATAAATATTTTAAATAACTTGAATTTTTCAATAAATAAAGAAATCATTTTAAGAAAACCTATAGAGTATTATGAAAATATATATAGATTATCACAATATTTTACAATAGAAGAACAATTATTTTTTGAAAAAAGCTGGCATATTTTATTTTCATCAAATTATATTCAACAAAAAAAAATCAAATATTTTTTTTCAAGTACAATAACACCTAAATTAATTCATCGTATTCAAAGATATTTTTCTAATAATATAAATGAATATGAAGAATTACATATTTGGACATCAATTAAACCAAATATAGATTTAAATAACGATATTTATCCAATATCATATATACCATCAAATAATTTTTATATAAAATTCATGCCAAAAATAAATAATAATCAATTTAATTTAAAAATAAAATCAAAAAATGATTTCCATTTATTAATTGATTATGGAGACAATAAGATAGAGATTATTTTAGGCGCATTTAATAATACAAAAAATATAATTCGAAATTATCACAATAAAAATATTATAAATGAAAATAATATAATATTATTAAATGAAAAATTATTTGTAAATATAATTTTTACTGTTCACAAAAGAATTACTGTAAGAAACGATACTAATATTATTTTTGATATAGAAAATCCATATTTTAATAATAAATTACCTTCATTCTCTATTAAAAATTATTTTGGTGCAAATTTATTTATGGAGAATGATTCTAATATAAAATACATGTTATGTGCAAATAATTATTATGATTTTAATCATTTTTATAATTTATATTATCCAAATTTTTTTATAAATAAATTATCCCTCTTTGAATTATTGTAAATTTCGAATGGTAGATAAAAAAGTTTCTATCCAAGACATTTTCGGTTTTTTGAAACAGTTCATTAAAGTTTCAATCTTATTTTCAATATTATTACTATAATTATATTTACGATTATTTTTCCAACATATTTGAAATGGAAGATTATTATTATTTGCAACTAAATTTGTTAATCCCCTTACACTATTTACAATAATATCTTTTGGATTATTCTTATTCATAACTAAAAAATAATAATCTTTACCAACACTTGTATTGTACTTTTTAGCGCGTATCTTTTCAATTAATAATTTCGACATTTCCCCATTTTTATAACTTTTATTTAAATCAAGCTTTTCGTCAGTATATCCATAAACACACATCGCAAAATTTCCAGTGTTATCATTCGTATCCATTGTTGTACTTTTAATATTTACTGGTATCCATCCATATTTTCTATCATTTACAAGAATATCATACCACATACGTATTTTTGGTCTTATAATCTTATTCTCATATTTTTTTGATAGTAAATGAATAATTTTATCTTCGTCCAAACAACTATTTATTCGACCATCTTCATTTGATTTATTGCATTTTATATTATTTGATTTTAAATATTTTTGCATTGAATGTAAAATAACTGGAAAATTATTATTTTTTGATTTTTTTTCATTTTTTGATATTTTTTCATTTTTTGATATTTTTTCATTTTTTGATATTTTTTCATTTTTTGATATTTTTTCATTTTTTAAAATATTATTTTTTTTTATTATTGTTGTGCTTTTTACAGCTTTAACTATTTTTTTAAACATATTTTTTATGTTTTTTGTCATATAACTATCATATATTATTATATATATCGTTTTTAAGTATTTTTTTTTATAAAATTTTCTGAAAAAAATTTGTAATTTTATGGTCTGGAATATTTTTATTATCATATTTCCGAATAATATTTTTTTTATTATCTAAAAAAATATTTTTCTTACCTCTTGTTAAAGCAACATAATAAAGATTCGGCTCTTTTAAATTATCAATATCATTATAAATTCGCACATTATCATCTTCACACCCTTTATAACTATGAATTGTATATAATTTAATTTTCGCATCCTCGTATGAAACAATATTTGCCACTATTCTTTTCTCAATATTGCTCAATTCATAAACAGACATACTAAGTAAAAATGATGGAAGTTCATCTTCAAATTCATCTTTTATTCTATTTGTTTCCATATTTGGATTTTTTTTCAACTTCTCCTGCAACTCTTTCATTTTAGCCATCTTCTTATCAAAATCGAATATGTATATATCTTTTAAACTCTGTGCTTCAATAATCAAGTTTTTCCAGTTCCTAAATAAATAAACATATGATTCTTCAGAGGGTTGTTTTTCAAAAAATATTTCCGTTATTTTATTTTCATCTATCGGCACAATAATTGTATTTGTTTTTTCTCCAATATATGTACATGCTGGATATCCAATTCTATTTGATGTATAAAGCTGAAAATGTAATGATTCATCGTTATTTGGCAATCTTTCAAATGAATTTATAGCACCTCGGAATTGATATATGGCCTGATTTGGATCTCCTACAAATATTCGTGGTATTGTTGTATCATTTAATAACATTTCTAACATCATTGGGTCAAAATCTTGAGCTTCATCAACTAAGATAAAATCGAAATTTTTATCAATATAATCTTTGCACCACCTTTCTAAATATGCCATTTTTCGAATCGATTCAAAAGTAATAATATTTCCTTCTAAACATTCCTTCCATAATGGATATATTATATTATTCTCTTCAATTGTATCTTTATAAATATTTGTGCAAAAATCTGTAAATATTGAAACAATCTTCTTTTTCGATATATAATTCAATTTTTTATAATAATTATGGTTATTTATTTCAAAAAATAGGTCATTAATCTGAATATCGCCAAATTTATTTTTGCATAATTGATATAAAAGAGAATCAAATGTTTTCGCAATTATATTTTTCATTCCTAAAGATTTTGTTTTTTTCATTGTCTCTTCAACAATTGATTTATTAAATGCCAAATAAAGAATTTTTTTATGATTCATCTCTTTTGCAAAATTTAATAATAGTGTTGTTTTACCACTCCCAGCAATCGCTTTTACAGATATTATTTTATAATTATTATAATCAATTTTCATAAATTCATCTCTGTATATTTTATCAAGTAATAAACCAGATTTATTACAATTTGCAAAAATATTATATGTTGGAAAATCTTCATCTAAAAATGGTGTTTCATTAATAAATTTACCAATTATGCCAGTTTTATTACTATCATTAATCAGAAAGCTATATGTTTCTTTATTATTTACAATATCATTTATATTATCATTATTATTTACATTATCATTTACGTTATCATTTATATTATTATTAATGTTTATATTTATAGTATATTCTCTTCCATTTTTTATAACAATAAATAAATCAGGAATTATGAAATCATATTTATCAATCTCTATCAAACATATATTTCCAATTTTCCCTCTAAAAATTTTTTCATTAGATATATCATTCATAATATCATTCATAATATCATTCATTTAAATTCATTTTATATCAATTGTTATATTTTATAATAAAAAATATTATAAATAATATAAATGAGTAAAACACTCGTATTATATGTTTTTCATATTTATAATGAAAGAGTTGAAAAATTTATAAATAATTGTATATTTTATGATAATTATATTGATTTTATGATAATATCGAATGATAAAAATAATAATTTTGATGCACCAAATTATGTTATGAAATTTTTTAGAGATAATATTGGTTATGATTTTGGAGGATGGAGTGAAGCATTATTATCATATAATTTATACACAAAGTATGATAATTTTATATTTGTTAATTCTTCTGTAATCGGTCCTTTTTTACCACCCTCTTATAAAGGTAAATGGACAGATATATATCTAAATGGATTGACTCATAATATAAAATTATTTGGAAGTACAATTAATTGTTGTAATAATCCGATAAATGATTCTCATGTTCAATCATATATTTTTTCTATGGATAAAAAAACATTAGAATATTTAATGAATTGTGGAATTTTTTGCATTCGTAATTATGCTAAAACTTTTCATGATGCAATATTTGATAAAGAAAAATTAATGTCTAAAAAAATAATTGAAAAGGGATGGAATATCGGTTCATTATTTCCTCTATATAAAAACGTAGATTTTACATTCACTTCAAAAAAACCGAGTGATTATAATATAAAATTTTTAGATGATATAATGTTTGAAGAATATCGAGGTTCTGTTTGGAATGAATATGAACTTGTTTTTATAAAAGGTAATCGATTAAAATCAGTCTCTATATAATGGAATAATTATTTTTTTATTTAATAAAACAAATATCAAAAAAAATATATAATAAAATATAATATTATTATAATGAAGATATTATATATTTTCAAAGATTTTTTGAATGATAAGAATAATCGATTTTATTTATGGATATATATTCTTGGAATTGTTTTATCATATCCATTGGAATCAATTATTGTCCCAAATTTAACCGGTAATCTTATTAATACATTATATGAAAAGAATAAAAATTTAAAAAAAATTATTATTGCATTTGTTTATATCGTAATAGCATGGATTATTACTGCATTTTCATATTATTTAACAAATATGACAGATGCACATTTAATACCCGAATTTACAACATATTTAAGAAATTATATTACTGAAAAATTATTTATCAAGTATGAGACACAAATTGATGAAATTAAAATTGGTGTAATAAATACTCGCCTTATTATGTTGCCAGAGATGTTTAAAGATTTTTTTGATTTAGCTCTCAATTATGTTATACCAAAAACATTTATTATTCTTATTATATCTGTATATTTTGCTGTACTTGATTATAGAATAGGTATTATTGTTTTATGTGGTCTCGTTTTCATGTTTTATAGAATAAAAAGTATTGTATCGAAATGTGTAGATTACGGTATTGATTCATACTCTTATTTTGAAACACTAAATGAGGTTTATAAAGATAAAATGTCAAATCTATTTAGTATTTATTCAAGTAATAATTTAAATAAAGAGTTAAAAGAGAATAAAGAGAGAAATGATAAATATAAAGATAGATATCGGTTAGCAATTAATTGTATAAATTCTATAAAAGTAAGCTGTTATATAAATAATATTTTCCTTTTTATTGGTATAAATACAATTACAATATTACTATTTAAAAATAAAAAAATCTCAGGTGGTTTATTAGTTGCTGTATTTTTAACTGTATTATATTATTTACAATATTTAATGGATTTATCATACTGGTCTCCTAAATTAATTGAATATTATAGTATTATTAAAAATACAGAGGATTTTTTATATAATTTAAAAGATTCAAATAAAGATGATAGAGAACCAATACAAATAACTGATGGAAAGATTGAATTAAAGAATATTTTATTCGGATATAATAATAAATTAATATTAAATAATATTAGTTTAAATATAAATACTGGCGAAAAGATTGCAATTATTGGAAAATCAGGAAGTGGTAAATCAACGCTCATAAAACTTATTATGGGATATTATAAAGTAAATGAAGGTGAAATTTTAATTGATGGGCAAAATATAAACGATTATAGTATATCATCTATACGTAAGAATATATCTTATATCAATCAAAATACAAAATTATTTAATGTATCTGTTTATGATAATATCACATATGGAACACGAAAAATAAGTCGCCGAGAAATTGAAGCTCTTATTAAAGAGCTTGGGCTAGATACTGTTTATAAAAATTTGGAAAATGGTCTTGACACGAATGCAGGCGTTGATGGTGAAAAACTATCAGGTGGTCAAAAACAGATTACATTTTTATTAAGAGAAATAATTAATGACAAAAAAATATTCATTCTTGATGAACCAACATCAGCATTAGATGAAGTTAATAAATCATTTGTTCTCGACTTTTTAAATAAACTGGAAAATAAAACTATTATTCTTATCACACATGATATGTCTATTGCAAATTTTTGTGATAAGAAATATAAAATGGAAAATTATAAATTGATTGAAGTATAAAAGATTTGGAGTTTCGTTATTTTTTGTTTTTATTTTTATCTTATCTTTTATCTTATCTTTTATCATTGATTTTTTATTAAATAATAAAATCAACTCTAAACATCCTCCTCATCTACTTCAACCTCCTCATCCTCTTCAGATGCTTTATCTGAAGGAACAATTGGGTCAGCAAACGCATAAATTGTTGGCTTGGCAACTCTTGAAACGCTAGGAATCTTAATTTGAACGGCACGTAATGTCATACCATAACTTCCTGGAATGATAAAAATCTTGAACTGAGCAATAACTTTTACTGGCATCCCCTTTGTTATTAATTCCTGAAATTCAGACCAAGATGATAAATTAACAGGTTCTGGACTATCTTTATATACAAGTATATCTGGACTTCCATCCTCTTTTTTGTTAATTTTAATATCCATCTTATCTGGATATACTGTTCCATCCTTTCCAACAGATGGCTTTACACATCTTTTGTAAAGGGCTTCTACAATACTCCTTTGATTTGGCTTATATGCCTTTTTAAAAATTAATTGAGAATGTTCTAATCCCCAATCAATCATCTTTTCATCGATTGCTCTTACACTATCAAAGAAATGATTCACATTTTCAGACGATTCTAATGAACCGGGTGATGCTTTAATAGATAAAGACCAATTTTTCTTACTTTCATCAGCACCATTTGTTGGGTCATAGAATGACAAACCGAATGGTGCAAGACAATATGGGGTCTCCATATATAATGAACTCTTTGTTAAATTATTTATTATTGCGGCACTTAGGCCTTTATTTTTATTGGCCTTAGGGGCCGTAAAAATAATATTCTCTGGGGTAAAACTGTTGTAATGAACGACTGCTTGCATTTCTAATTAGTATTATGAAATTGTTTTTAAGCTATTTATTTATTATAAAATATTATAAAAATAAAAATCAATTTTATTTAATAAAAACCTTCAATGATTTTCTTTTTTAATGGAGTAATACAAACAGTATTATTTAAATCTGGATTACTATTATAAGAAAATTCATATCTATTCTCTTGTATAGAAATCTGTTTTGAAATATGATGATGTCCTGTACATTCTGGATTATCTTTAATAAATTGATATAATGAACCAATATCTAAATTATACCCTAAACCTAACAAATTATTTATATTTTTCTTTTTAACTTGTTCAATATTTCTATCATGAAAATGAACTAATGCTATATTTGTTAAATAATAATCATTTGTACTAAAATGATTACCATGGTCAATATCACCGTGATAATATCTTACATCAATAAATGATTTAGCATGATCACCACGATTATCATAATAACCATAATCAATTTCTGCCTGTGCTCTTGAATGTCCGTATTTATTTGTTAAAATTGGATTTATATAATTGCATTTATATATTTTAGCTTCTGGTAAAGTATGCATATAACTATTTATTAAATGTTTATCTACACTTACAACACCATCATTTCTATCGTAATATATAATAAACTCGTCTATATCAATCGGAAATGCTATACAATCACCACCATAAGAATATATATTTATTAAATTTTTCATATATTCTCCTTTTTTTTTGTAATCCGGCTCTCTAAAAATATGAATTAAATCTTTAAATTCTGAAATAGCTTCATATGTTCCATCTGTTGAATAATTATCAATAATATGAATATTTTGCCATCCAAACATACATCCATGATATATTATCCAATCTCTTATTACATCAACCTCATCTTTTACCATAGTAAAAATTTTTACCATATTGCAATTATTATAACTATTATAAATATATTTTTATTCTTTTTTGTTCTTTTTTATGTTATTTTTATCTTATTTCTTTGCAGATGATGAAGATTCCTCTTCATCACTATCAACAACTTCAGATACAACATCATCATCTCTATCCTCATTCGCTAATGATTCAGGAGGTTCAGAAAAGGCATATGAGACTGGCTTAGAAATTCGTGATACGTTTGGAATCTTTATTTGTAAAGATTTCAAAGATAATCCAAAAGAACCAGGAATAATAAATATTCTGAATTGGATAATCGCCTTAATAGGCATTCCCTTTACAATTGATTGTTGAAGAGTATCCCAGCTATCTAATGATAGTGGTGTTGCACTGTCCTTGAACACTTGTAAGTCAGGAAGACCCAACTCATTTTTCATAATTTTGAAATCAAAACGGTCAGCATATACAGTTCCGTCCTTTCCAACAGATGGTTTTACACATCTTTTGTAAAGAGCTTCTACAATACCTCTTTGAGAAGGTTTATATGCTTTCTTGAAAATTAACATTGAATTTTCAATTCCCCAGTCAATCATTTTTTCATCAATACTTTTTAAAAGTTCGTGAAAAACCTTAACATTATCTTCGGAATCGTTTGCACCCGGAACAGCCATCATTGTAAGAGACCAACTTTTTTTTGTTTCATCTGCCCCATTTGTTGGGTCATAAGCTGAAGCACCAAAAGGTGTTTTACAATATGGTGTCTCCATATATAAAGATGCCTTTGTTTTGCCATTGATAATAGCAGCACTTAAGCCCTTGTTTTTATTTGGTTTAGGAGTTGTTAAAATAACATCCTCTAATGATAAATTGTTGTATAATACGACGGAATCCATTTTAGCTTTGTTAATTGTGTTAATTACTTTAATTACGTTAATTGTTTTTATAATATATCTTATAAATTATTGAAAAAAATATAAATCAATTTTATTTTTTATGATAAAATCATAAATAAATAATTAATCCCTCCATTATTACTCCATAACACTCATTTTTAATAAAAAAAGGTTTTGGACGACAAATTAATCGGATATAATCATTCTTTTTAATTATTTTACTTAGTTCTTCCCAAGATGATATTTTAATATGATTATTCATTTTATCATATAAAATAATATCAGGTGAACCATCTTTTTTTTTATTAATTCTAACATTAATTTGAGAATGAGATTCATAATCTTTAATATATTCATTGTATCGATTGACACATGAATGATATTTTATCTTATTAAAATCTAATCCTGGAACACGATATTTATGTAAAAGCATCATAGATTGCTGATAAATACCTAATTTAAGCATTTTTTGGTCAATCGCTTCCATATCATTGAAAAATTCATTGATTTCAAGTGGTGAATTCGGATAATATTCTTGACTCTCTATACCTAGTAAAGGTTCATTTTCAATAGTCAAATAAAAATCTTCCATAAATTCATTACAAGAATATGATTTGTATTTCAATTCAGGATATATTTTTATCCCATTTATTGCAGAACAGACAGGTGTTTTAATCAAAACCTGTCTTTTCGTTATTTTATGAATAAATTTTGCATCTAATATGTCATTATCTGAGCTTATTTTTGTTAAAATTATTTTATCAGGGTTTATGTTCTCATGACGTATAATTCCATTCATTTTTACTCGAATAAATTTTTATAGTTTATAGAATGAATTCTTAGCTTTTAAATATACTTTTTAATGTATCAATAAATTCTTCATTTATACAATAAATATTTATCAATTTTTATTTTATATAATAATAAAAAAAAAAATGATTTTTATAAAATATTAAAATTTAAAGATATCGTAATATATTATATATTATGGAGGAACTACCTTTCAATATTCTTTTATGTCGCTCTATAAAGAGCAAAGTTGACAAACACTTACAGTGTTGTAATAAACCTAAAGACAATGGATTATTCTGTGGTATTCATTTAAAATCTAATAATATTATTTTATATAATTCTACTGTAAATAATATAAATAATATTAATAATATTAATAATATTATTAACGATGATTTGAAAATGGATAATAAAAAACAGAAATTAAACGAAGATACAGAAGATGAAGCTGATAAAAAAAAAATATATGAAAAAGGCGAATTATTTGAAATAATTCTCGATAAAAAAAAAAATACTCAATTAAGTGTTTTTAGTTTAAGAAAGTCTATAAAACATTGTAATTTACATAAGTTAATATCTACTAAAAATTCAAAAAAACAGATTTTGGCAGAATTAACCAATATTATTATTTTAGAGAGGTCTTTTTTAAATCATACTGATAAAGTTATCAAAGTTCAAAGTATGATACGTAAATGGTTAATTTATAGACGCAACATCTGTTGTAATGATACCGACATATTAACATTAGGAAGTATTTTTGAAATACCATCCGAATATTTCTTCATATTTAACGACCCTAAAACTCGGAAAAAATATGGATATGATATTCGAAGTCTCGTTCAGATAATAAAATCGGATTATCAATCATGTCCTTACACTTGTCGTGATTTTACACAAGAGGAAAAAGATATGATTATTAAAAAGAGTCTTGTATTAAAGGACAATGGTATCTCCATTGAATTGGAGAAACTCGATTTAAATCCTGAACAGGAGATTGAAATGAAGATGAAGGATATCTTTCATAAAATTAACATGCTCGATAATTACACATCTCACTCTTGGTTTGGTAATTTATCATTACATCATTTAATCGAATTATATAAAAGATTAGAGGATATATGGAATTATCGTACCGGAATGGATATTGAATCCAAAAAACGCATTGTCCATAATGGAGTTGTATTTAATATTCCAATATTTGAGATAGCATATACTAAATCGAAGATGAGACTTCAAACAATTCTTTTAAATGAGTTTGATAGAATGATTTCCGAAGGTATTAATCGAGATGAAAAAAAATTGGGTGCAATGCTTATCTTAACAGGTCTTGTTGAAGTCAGTTATGAAGCGGCTGATGCATTACCACATTTGATTCAAGTGTAGTATGAAACAAATATATTATTATAATTTTTATAAACTAAAATTTTATAAACTAAAATTTTATAAACTAAAAATAAATAATCAAATTATTTATTTTAATGAAAAGAGATACCAATAATCCATCCGGTTTTTAGGTTTCTAATGAAACGATAATTTCCATCAAGAATTAAAACATTTTTCATTCCTTGGGTTTCAATGATTTTTACAATCGTTCTCCCCCAAAAAGTACTTGATAAACGTGAATATCCTTTATCATTCTCATTACAATCGAGATGTCCATGGCCAAATGTGGCGCATTTTACATCCTCAATCTCAATGAAACTTACAGGATTTCTATTTTCATCAACTGCTGCTAAACTAATTAACCATTCTGTTGAATGGTTTTCCAGTTTTACTGCATCAGGATGTTCTTTTAACGAAATAATTTTACCATTATTGTCCATAATAGGATGATTATTTGTACCAATTAACTCACCAAGTTGAAACATACAGTGAGTTTCCTCGCATTTTGTTTTCAATATATGAGTAATTTTATTTTTACCAATCATGGAACCGGGTTTTAAGTCACCTAAGGTTCTTCCATCTGTAATTCTACAATTTGCATCAAAACATCCCGCATTGCGGTTATTATAGGATGCTGCAGAAACAGGTGCAGATGAACTTTGATATGACGAACCTCCAGAATAACTTGGTACAAATGGTATCGAATTAAAATTATCATCAAGTTTTAATAATAATGATTTTGCAATAGGCCCACTATAATCTTGAATAGACGCATCTTTAAAGTTGATACATGTTTGTGTTTTGTGAGCACTTAAGATTGAAGGTAAATAATATCTACCCCAAGAAGGTGTTTTGAATGCCAAATGAATCTGACCTTTTGTAGGATCAACTGAAGTAATATCATCAAATAATAATTGAATCATTGGTCTAAATACATCATCTGTATCTAGACTAGAATAACGATTACATAACTCTCTTATTTCATGTAAATCTTTCACAGCACATAATTCAGTTCTCAATAAATGATAATACATCTTAGATTCAGGTATATTCTCAGTTGGTACTGTCTCAAAATCAATTCTTCCATTAGAATGGATTAAACACGCTGCACCAATAGAAGCTCCAGATGGAACTTCAATAATGAAATTTCGCTCTTGTAAAGCGATAAGAGGTCCAATAAATATCGATTTGAATTCAGAACCCATCTCATAATTAAATACCATATCATAATAAGTAGTTGTTATTAAATTTGCCAAATAATTGTTAAAAATGGTTGCAAGCATATTTCTGTCAGAAATATATCCGAAAATACCTTTACCTATTTGACATATTCTTTGTAAAACATCTAAACTTAACTGATTACCAAATCCAAATACATCAATAATGCATTTAAATGTTGGATCAGATAAATATCCTTTTAATAATGAATCATATTTAGTAATATCGCCATCATTTGGCTCGCCATCTGTAAAAAGAAGGAGATGACTGTCAATATTATCCGGATTAGGAATAGATTTTACATATTCCAGAGAACCAGATAAACCTTTTAATAAATCAGTTGTCCCCTCTACATTAAGAGAAGATACAATACTCATAAATTTATTTCTGTTTTCATTCGTCATCTGTTCTAATTGAGATTTAATGGAAAAATTACTTGAAAAAGTCATAATGCAAATTTCAATACTCTCATCAGATGATGAAATTATTGTTTTTATAGCATGTTTGACTAAGTCAAGGCGTTCTCCGCTCATTGACCCAGATACATCAATTAATAGATATAATCGTTTTTTTGATTTTACGGTTGAATCATAACCACCAATAATTGATAACAAATATTTGCCATCAATTAATTGAGATAAAGAAACCTTTATCTCGGAAGACTCATATTGCGATGATTCGCCACCACCTTGTGGTGATGTTCTTAATATATTTTGTAAGCGTTGAAAAAGACTCATTTCTATAATCATTCAAAATATGAATAAATATTTAAAAAATATCTGTCATTTTTTCTTTTTATTTTTTTTCGCCAAATAAAAAATTATCATATAATATTATAATATAAAATGACTCATTTAGATGATGTAAAACTAACTTATACACAACATTTATGCCAATCAATGTTATACTCATTTTACTCCGTATCTGCTGGAATAATCTTCTTTATTCACGGATTTTTCCCAGATATTCTCACGCATACAGGCTCCGATATAATTGAATGGGTAAACAATGATGTAAAAACTTATAAATACAATATGTGCAAAAATAACTAATTTGCATATTCAATACCAGCCATACCTCCTGCAATATTTAATATATTATAATTGAGAGCAAATATAGTTATAATTGGGTCAATCAATTCGTCTGATATTTCCAAATATAAGACTTGGTTATCGATGCGCGAAAAATTACACGTACCTGATGGCTGAAAATCTTCTGGATTGAACGCAAAACTGTACACATATATAAAATTATTCGGAATTCGTGTATGTCTCTCATAAGGAATAACATTCCTAAAATATAGGGCCGGCTTTTCATCAAATAAATCCTGGCCTTCAAATATTAATTTCCCCTTTTTTATTGTATCTTTTCCCTGGCGAATTCCGTTCTTGTATGGCGCTGTCGAAAAGTTAAACCATTCATTGCCACCATATGGATATGGTGATAATACATTCTTATTCTGAATCACCCATATCAACTCTTTGACAGGTTGATTAAATGTGAGTGGTATGGTTTGATTTAAATCGGGAATTCGCGTCATTTCATTCGGATTTACCGGATTCTGTCGAAGCCCATTGCTTGTTAGCCCTGTTGCATAAACCTGCACCTGTTCTATAAGATATTGATGATTATTTTTGGCGAAAATTTTTCGCTCAGCATCTTCCAAAAATATATAATCTGTATCAAGGGACATATAATCAATTTGAATACCCTCGAAAATGTTGGGGTCAACTGGATTTCCATCGGATGATATTATTAATTCACTATATTGTCTTATTGTTAAATTAATTCTAACCTCTTGTGATTGTAATGCAATTAGAGGAAGAGATAATCCCACATTTTTACAGAACCAAAATCGTAGCGGAACATACAAATCCAAATCCTTATTATTATTTAAATTAACGGCCGAATCTGACCGTCCTATCATCTCATTTAATCCATTTAACTTATTTAGCGGTGTTGTCAATTCTGTCCAAATCTCCATCCATATACCATATTGACGGTCAATAACAACACCCCCTATCTCCACCTCAATAATCTTTATCAATGCATGTCCAACCGAATTTACCCAATAATATTCAACATCATCGTGATAATAGGATTCTAGCTCAGGTAATTTGATGCGCAAAAAAACCTGATTGATTAAATCACCTATTCTGTCAAATATGCAATATACTTTTTGTCCAAAGTCTGCATTTCCTGTAAAATACTGGGGTATATTCTGTATTGCAAAATTACTATATCTCCGATAAACACCGATAAAAAATGTAATCTGGGGATTTCCTGTTAAATAAACATCTTGGGCTCCATATGCAGCTAATTGAAGAAGACCTCCTGTCATATTCTATTACTAATAATATATCTTATTATTTTTTATATTACTTTATTTTTTTTATAATTTTTCTCATATAAGAATCTAGAATCTCGAAATATGGATATTTCTCTAATCTCGAAATATGGATATTTCTCTAATCTCGAAATATGTACTTGTTTAACGGTTTTTCAATTCCATTAAAATTACTGCTCGCCGAAATTGTATAAGCCCCAAAATTCTCTATATATACTGACTCACCAATTGCCAAATCTGGCAACATAACATTCTCACCGATAACATCTATGCTATCACATGATGGTCCATATATTT